>JACCDG011728067.1_pt1 | contig 12843 bp, 9 predicted proteins | sample 7442471 | NCBI WGS metagenome assembly JACCDG01 (sample SAMN15323444, study PRJNA562643) | freshwater metagenome | isolation source: river surface water | place: USA:Blue River Watershed | collected 2017-08-17 | reverse complement strand
GCTCGCGGTGGTTTGTGGACTCGCTTGCCGGACGTGTCTGGCTTGGTTCGCTGCCTCTGGATTGGCCCCAAGGACCAGCAACAAGACGTATTGGCAGCCTACCCGGCCGTCGATCAAGCCAGCTGGCAGTGGTTGGATGTGGTCAGTGGTGTGCCACGCATTGAGGCCGCCGGCTCTGACCAGTTCGTGCCGCAGATGGTCAACTTTGAATTGGTTGGCGGGGTCAATTTCAGCAAGGGGTGTTACCCCGGCCAAGAGGTTGTGGCGCGTAGCCAATACCGTGGCACCCTCAAGCGCCGTGCGTTTGTGGTGCATGGTGGACAAGCGATGGCAGCCGGGCAAGAGCTGTTCTCTGCCGCTGACCCTGGGCAACCGGCGGGTATGGTGGTCAACGCGGCACCCTGCCCTGGTTCTGCAAACTGGTCTGCCTTGGTCGAGTTGAAACTCAACGCGCTCGACACGGCATTGCACGTGGGGGCGGCAGATGGCCCTCAGATTCAGTTGGGCAAACTGCCCTATGAGATCCCGTCGGCAGACTGACATCGCTCGGACTGCACGCCTGTGCAATTATTGACGGTCACAGGACCGCTTTACCGCTTTAAGCGCAACACCTGCCTTGTTTCAAATGGCTGGCTGCGGGTAACCTAAGCCCGTACCAGCCAGGAATCGACGCGATGGGACCTTGTTCGCTGTTCATCTATTACAAAGTGGAGTCTGCTCAAGCGGTGGCTTTGCGCGACCGGGTTCAGAGCATGCAACGCAGCCTGTGCCAGCAATTGCCTGGCTTGGCGGCCCAGATGTTGGTGCGTGTCGATGCCCATCCCCATCAGACCTGGATGGAGGTCTATCAGCACCCACAGGGTGTGGACCCCGCCATGCAAAAGCAAATTGACCGTGCGGCCTTGGCCATGCAGGCTGACACTTGCGGCCAGTTGGGCCCCCGTCATGTTGAGGTGTTTGCGCCATGTGTCTAGTTGCCTTTGCTTTGGACCAGAGCAGCCGTTTCCCCTTCGTGGTGGTCGCCAATCGGGATGAGTTTTTTGATCGGCCCGCCGCGCGGCTGGGCTGGTGGGAGCCCGCCCCGGGCGAGATGCCGATTTTGGGTGGCCGAGACCTGCAAGCCGGCGGCACGTGGCTGGGGCTGACCGCCCAAGGGCGCCTGGGTTTGGTCACCAATGTGCGCAACCCGGCTGCGATGGATAACAAAGCGGCATCTCGTGGCGAGATCGTGCCTCGGTGGCTCAAAGGTGATTTGCCGATGTACCGGCTATGGCCCCAGTTGGCCCTCAATGGCTACAACGGGTTCAACCTGCTGGCTTTGGACTTCTCGCAAGGCGAGTGTTATTGGGTCAACAACAACCAGTCCATGCCCACCCACCTGGAAAAGGGCATCTTTGGTGTCTCCAATGCGGAACTGGACACGCCTTGGCCCAAGCTGGTTCAACTCAAAGCCGAGTTGAAGGCTGCCCTGACAGCATCCAGTGAGGTCGAACAGTTGGCCATGTCCTTGTTCGAGGCCTTGGCCGACAACACCACATACCCGGATGAGGCGCTGCCGCATACCGGTGTCCCCCAGGAATGGGAGCGCATGCTGTCATCGGCATTCATCAAGATCCCTGACGGCCAATATGGCACCCGCTGTTCAACGGTGATCATCACCGAGCGCATCCACAAACGCTTGGTCACCCATGTGCTGGAACGCACCTTTAGCCCGACATCGTCCATGGCCTTGCTGCGCCGGGTGACCCTGAAAAACTGGCCCCCACGCCACACGGCTGATGCGATGGAGTTGGCCAAGCTCAACGCGACGCTGCCGCCATCCAGCGTCCACACGCCACTGCACGAAGACCACTTTGAAAGCAGCGATGTGTCAGAGCACGACAATCACGACTTGCCAGACGGTGCGGTGGCCCGCCGATCAAGGGCTCGCAATCTGATCAAATTGGGTTCGGCCAGGGGCACCAAAGCGGCTTAAAGCCGTTTGACCATGGCTTGGTGGGGGATGCCGACTTCGTCGTAAACATCGCCTTCGGCCACAAACCCTGCGCGCTCATACAAGGCTTTGGCCGCAACCTGCGCACTGATGCGGATGTGGGTCATCTGACGGCGCTTGGCCTCGTCCAGCAAAGCTGTCAGCAACCGTTGGCCCACGCCAGTGCTTCGGCAAGACTTGATCACGGCCATGCGCCCTATCTTGCCGATCTGGTCTGAGTTGGGCGCGGCCTCACCGGCAGGCGGAATCAAGCGTCCTGTGCCAATGACCAGTCCGGCCTTGCTGCGCAGGACCACATGGTGAGACCGGGCATCGTCGTCATCCCATTCTTCCGATTCGTCGATGCCCTGCTCTTTCACAAAAACAGCGCGTCGAACGGTTGCCGCATCGGTTTGCAAATCGGCCCAATCACCCTGGCTGATTTCAAACACATCCTGGCCCCTTGCCTGCAATTCAATTTGCTGGCGCAGCCCTGGTGGCACGGCAACCGGCTTGGCGGTGTTCAGCGTGGTGAAGACGTAAACGCTCTCTCCCGTGACCAACAAGCGGCCTTGGGTCCACACGGACCAAGCCATGGTGATGGAGCTGTTGCCTACGCGATCACAGCGGATACCGATGTCCAACCAGTCGTCCAGCTTGCCGGGGGCGTGGTACTCAATCGTGTTGCGGCGGATGAAGACCTCGCCGCCAAAGAAGTTGAACCCCTCTGGGTAGGGATGGCCCACAGCGCGCCAATACTCGGACATGGCCGTGTCGAAGTAAGTCAGGTAATGGCCGTTGAAGACCACTTGCTGGGGGTCCACCTCGACCCACCTCACCTTGATGCGATGCTTGAACGAAAAATCTTGAAGCGCAGTCATGTCTCAGTGCTCATGAAAAAAGCCCGCGCGGCGTGAACCGGGCGGGCTTGCTGAACCGGCGTGTTGCCAGTCAGGAGATTACTTGCTGTCGCGCAGTTCGCGGCGCAGGATCTTGCCCACGTTGGTCTTGGGCAACTCGGTGTCGCGGAACTCAACGATACGGGGGATCTTGTAGCCGGTCAGGTTCTTGCGGCAGTGTTCCAGCACAGACTCCTTGGTCAGGCCTGGGGTGCGAGGCACGATGATGACCTTGACGCGTTCACCAGCGACTTCGTCCGGCACGCCGATGGCAGCGACTTCCTTGACGTCGGGGTGCATGGCGATCACGTCTTCGATTTCGTTCGGGTAGACGTTGAAGCCGGACACCAAGATCATGTCCTTCTTGCGGTCCACAATCTTGACGAAGCCCTTTTCGTCCATCACGGCCACGTCACCAGTGGCCAACCAGCCTTCGCTGTCGATGACCTTGGCGGTTTCGTCAGGACGCTGCCAGTAACCCTTCATGACCTGAGGGCCGCGCACGCACAGCTCGCCGGGTTCACCCACATTGGCCCAGGTGCCATCTTCGTTGCGGATGCGAACTTCGGTGGACGGTGCAGGCAGACCGATCGAGCCAGTAAACACAGGCATTGGCTTGCTCACGTCCACAGGGTTCATGGTGACGATGGGCGAGCACTCGGTCAGGCCATAGCCTTCGACGATGGAGTTGCCAGTCACTTCCTTCCAGCGCTCAGCCACGGCACGTTGCAGCGCCATACCGCCAGCCAATGTCAACTTCAAGCCAGAGAAGTTGCGCTTTTGGAAGTCTGGATCGTCCAGGAACGATGCAAACAGGGTGTTGACGCAGCTGATGGCGCTGAAGTTCTCGTTCTTGAGGATCATCATCACGCGCTTGGTGTCGCGTGGGTTGGCGATCAACACGTTACGACCGCCCAGACCCAAGAAGATCAGGCAGTTCACAGTCAGCGAATAGATGTGATAGAGCGGCAGCGGCGTCACGATGGTTTCGACTTCACCGGTCATTTGAGTGCCAACCCAGGCGAACGCTTGCTGGCAGTTGGCCAGCACGTTGGCGTGAGTCAACATGGCACCCTTGGCCACACCGGTGGTGCCACCGGTGTATTGCAAGAAGGCCAGGTCTTCAGGCTTGACTTCAGCAGGTTTGACCTTGACCTTGGCGCCAGCTTTCAGAGCATCACGAATCCAGATGGCCTTGGGCAGGCTGTAGGCCGGGACCATCTTTTGAACCTTGCGCATCACAAAGTTCAGGGCCTTACCCTTCAGGTTGATGCCGTCGGACAGCAAATCGCCCAACTGGGTCAACACAACGCGCTTGACGCTGGTGCCAGCCAGCGAGTCTTGAACGGTCTTGGCGAAGTTTTCCATCACGATGATGGTTTCAGCGCCGGAATCCTTCAACTGGTGGTTCAGTTCACGAACCGTGTACAAGGGGTTCACGTTCACCACGGTGGCGCCAACGCGCAAGATGGCAAACAGGCACACAGGGTACTGGAACAAGTTGGGCGACATGATCGCAACGCGATCGCCCTTTTTGATGCCCTGGCTTTGCAACCAGCCGGCAAATGCGTTGACCAGCGAGTCAAGGCGGCCATACGACATTTCAGTGCCGATGCTGACGAACGCGGTACGGTCGCGGTACTTGGCGATGCACTCGTCAAAGTACTGGTTCATCGACTTGTACTTGTTCACGTCGATGTCAGCGGCTACACCCTGCACGTAGGATGACAACCAAATGCGGTTGGTGGTGCCATCGGGGTTGACGATGGATGTGGGCGTAGGCTGGGAAGCCGCTGCAGCTGCTTGGGACATCAAGTTCTCCTCTGTTGCCTGCCGTTTACTGTCTGGCAGAACGTGGCTTACCCCGCCTGGATCTCAGCCGGGGGGACCTTTGGTCAAGTTGGCAAGTTTACCAAGCCCAGCACAGGATTTACGGGTAACCCCTGAACTGGACGGCGGAGTTTAACGCTCCAGGATGGCCACCACGCCTTGACCGCCAGCTGCACAGATGGAAATAAGTCCGCGACCAGAACCTTTTTGCGCCAACATCTTGGCCAAAGTGGCCACGATACGGCCGCCGGTGGCGGCAAATGGGTGGCCCGCAGCCAGTGAGCTACCGTTGATGTTCAGCTTGCTGCGGTCAATCGAGCCCAGGGGTTTGTCCAGGCCCAAACGGTCCTTGCAGTATTTGCCGTCTTCCCAGGCCTTCAGGGTGCACAGCACCTGCGCTGCAAACGCTTCGTGGATCTCATAGAAATCGAAGTCTTGCAGGGTCAAGCCAGCGCGTTGCAGCATGCGCGGCACAGCGTAGGCGGGAGCCATCAGCAGGCCTTCCTTTTTGTTGACAAAGTCAACGGCAGCCACTTCAGCAAAGGTGATGTAAGCCAGCACCGGCAAGTTGTTGGCCTTGGCCCACTCTTCGCTGCCCAGCAGCACGGCAGATGCGCCGTCGGTCAAGGGGGTGGAGTTACCTGGGGTCAAGGTGCCGCGGCCGGGGGCCACTTTTTTGTCAAAGCAAGGCTTGAGTGAGCGCAGCTTTTCAATGCTCAAGTCGGCTCGCAGGTTGTTGTCCTTGCTCACGCCTTTGAAAGGCGTCATCAGGTCAGCGAAGAAGCCATTGGCATAGGCCGCCGCCAGGTTCTTGTGGCTGGCCAAGGCCAATTGATCTTCGTCTTCACGAGAGATGTTCCACTCTTGGCCCATCAGTTCGCAATGCTCGCCCATGGAATAACCCGTACGGGGCTCGCCATTGCGGGGCAAGGTGGGCTTGACCAACATGCTGGGGCGGATCTTGGCCAGCAATCCCAGGCGTTGGCCGGTGGTCTTGGCGCGGTTCACTTCCAACAAGATTTTGCGCATCTTTTCGTTGATGCCGATGGGGGCATCTGACGTGGTGTCCACACCGCCGCCGATACCGCACTCAATGTGGCCCAGTGCAATCTTGTTGGCCACCAGCATGATGGCCTCCAGGCCGGTGCCGCACGCTTGTTGCAGGTCATAGGCTGGGGTTTCAGGCGACAAGGTGGTCGACAACACGCACTCACGCACGAGGTTGAAGTCACGGGCATGCTTCATCACGGCACCCGCGGCCACATCACCCAAGCGCTTGCCATGCAGGTTGAACCGGTCCACCAGTCCTTGGAAAGTGGCCGTCAGCATCTCTTGGTTAGAGGCATCAGAGTAAACCGTGTTGGAGCGGGCGAAGGGAATGCGGTTGCCGCCAATGATGGCCACGCGACGGATGGTGTTCATGTTCGTGTCTTCCTTTGATCGATGTGTTCTCTATGTGTGGGGGCTGTTCAGTAATGAACGCGACCACGCAGGTGCGGTTTGTTAGCGGCGGCGTTGCGAACCTCAAACAAGGTCTGGCCTTCTGTTCTGGATGTCCACAGCGCGTTTTGGGCTGGCAGGTACAGCGGGGTTTTGAACTCCGCTTCAATACTGGCTTGCTCAACGGGCTCGCGAGGCATCAATGTTGCCAAGGCTCTGGCCGATGTCCACATGCCGTGGGCGATCGCCCGCTTGAAGCCCAAGATTCGGGCTGTCAAGGCTGACAGATGAATGGGGTTCACGTCACCGGAGACCAAGCCATAGCGCCTGCCGATGCCTGCCCCCGCGTAAAAATCAGCTTGGTGAGACAACGGTGCGGGGTCGACCAAGGTGCTTTCAAAGGCGGGCCCGGTGATGTCTTTCACGCCGATGCGCAGGTAGTGCCCGGTGCTTTCCCACATCAAGGTGGAGCCTCGGATGGCACGTGAATGCAAGGTGAAGATCTGGCCCTTTTCGTGGCGCAACAGATCGCCCGTTTGCATTTCAATGCGCAACTCATCACCCACGTGGATGCGTTTGTATTGACGCGCGCTGTTGGCCAGATGCACCGTGCCCATGGCGGGCCAGGGATAGTGCTTGGAGCCAAACAACATGATGGATAAAGGAAAGGCCAACATGTGCGGATACAGCAGCGGCACACCGTGTGCGGTTTGAAAACCGCATACCTTGGCGTAAGACGCTACCGCCTTGCTTTCAACCAGTACCTTTGGGCGGACGTAGGTGACAGGCGCCAGTGCCTCCACGCGCCCAGGGCGTTTGCTGCTCGCGCGCAAAGCACCCAGGTTCAGCGTGACCTGGCTGGGCAGTTTGTTGATGTCGATGATCTTCATGATCGCGGTGATCAGGGCTCAAGCACCGATCAGGCTTTGCCCGCAGACGCGGATGACGTTGCCGGTGATGCCTGCCGATGCGGGGCTGGCAAACCAGGTGATGGCCTCGGCCACGTCAACAGGCTGCCCGCCTTGGTTCATGGAGTTCATGCGGCGCCCTGCTTCGCGGATGGCAAACGGAATGGCTGCTGTCATTTGCGTTTCAATGAAACCAGGGGCCACGGCATTGATGGTGATGCCCTTGGCGGCAAAAATGGGCGCTGATCCTTGAACCATGCCGATCACACCGGCCTTGGACACAGCGTAGTTGGTCTGACCCATGTTGCCCGCAATGCCGGAGATGGACGACACGCAGACGATGCGGCCACCCGATTTGATGGCGCCGCTGGCAACCAAGGCCTCGTTGATGCGCTCTTGGGTAGACAGGTTCACGTTGACCACCATTTGCCAGAGGTGTTCCTTCATGTTGGCAATGGTTTTGTCTCGGGTGATACCAGCGTTGTGAACGACTACGTCCCAGCCGCCTTGGGCCAAAGCCGCGTCGACCAACTTTTGCGGGGCATCGGTGGCGCCGATGTCCATGGCCAAGGCCGTGCCGCCGATCTTCTTGGCCACTTCATCCAGTCCAGCTTGTGCTTGAGGCACATCCAGTGCAATGACGTGTGCGCCTTCACGCGCCATCACCTCAGCAATGGCTGCGCCGATGCCCCGAGACGCACCTGTGACCAGCACCTTTTTGCCCGCCAACGACTGCGCCCAATCAGCAGGGGCAACGGAGGGGCCGACCGCTTTGCGGATGCGGATGACTTGCGCCGAGACATAGGCAGAGCGAGGCGAGATCAAAAAGCGCAAGGTCGATTCGATTTGATCTTCGGCACCCTCGGACACATAGACCAATTGGGCGTTGCTGCCCTTTTTGAGTTCTTTACCCAAGGAGCGAGTCAAGCCCTCCAGGGAGCGTTGAATGGCCGCTTGGCGTGGCGAAGAGCATTCCTCCGGTGGGCGACCCAAGACGATCACACGGCCACAAGGCAACAGTGAGCGTGCTGCGTCGTGGAAGAACCAGTACAGCGCATCGGATTGGGTCGAATCTGTCAGGCCTGTGGCATCGAACACCAAGGCTTTGACCTTCTCGCCCTTTTCGCCGTTCAAGGCCCAGCGCCCGGTGGTCAAGCCCGCAGCGTTGGCCACGCTGACCCATTGAGGCAAGCGTTCGTGGGCCAAGGTTTGAGCAGATATCGATTTGAAGAAGCGGGCCAGCGCCACCAGCAGTTGCGGCTCATCCCCACCGCCGCCCACTAAAACGGAGCCTGTGATGACAGCCTGCCCTGGCGTGTATCGGTCCAGCGGCAGTGGCTTGGGCAAACCCAACGCGTTGATCAGCTTGGCGCCCATTGGCGAGTTGGCAAAGTCTAGGTATCCGTCTTTCATGGCAGGGCTCGTCTTGTCTAAAGGGCAAATTTGTTGGATTGGATCAGGCCAGGCGTGCAAGCCAGGGCTTACAACAGCTTGGCGATGCTGTCGAACATGTCGGTGTCATTGGGGCCAGGCATGGGCGCTTGAAGTGCCGCGGTCATCAGTGAGATCAGGCGTGACATCACGAAGGCTTCGTGGTCTCCCTGGCCTTGCGTGAACTCTTTGCGAAGGCGTTGCAATTCGCCGCCGCTGAGGATCACGGCCAAAGAGCCCATGGCAAAGTTCAAGCGAAACGCCAAATCTCCCATCGACAGGCCAGGCAAGGTGCGGCGGAAGGCCAGGAAAAACCGGCCTTGGGTTTCCAGGTAGGCGCTGTCAATGAAGTCCCGCACAACTGGAGATGGATCGGTGTAGGCGCGCCCGAGAAACTGGGTATAGCGCTCAGCCGTGGCTGGATCGCTTTGGGCAATGCGTTCTGCCGGCAAAAACATGGCGATCAGCACATGCTCGCACTTCAAGGCGGCACCCAGTTTGGACTCCAGTTTGTCCAACATCTGCAAGCGCGATGCGTTCAACACGTCCAACTGCCTGGCCAGCACGGCTTGAATCAAAGCATCTTTGCTGCCAAAGTGGTAGTTCACGGCTGCCAGGTTGACCTGTGCGGTGGCCGTGATCTGGCGCATGGACAACGCGTCAAAGCCGCCCGAGATGAACAAGGCTTCAGCCGCATCCAATATGCGGGTCTTGGTGTCTGCCACTGTTTGACGAGTGGCGGCTTCAGTCTGGCTCAACTGGGGCTCCCGATGATGTGTACGATCGTTTCAAACGGTCGTTTAATCGACGGGCGTATCGTATGCCAGCTTGATGATCCGCGCTTGCGAGTCAGGCTATAAAAGACGACGCGCACCCCAGGTCAAGGGGGCTTCAGCTAGGTAGGTACATTCGCACCTGGCCTGCCACCTCGGCTACGCAAAGCCTCATACAACTCTGCTGGTCCCAACAGAATGTGCTTCAAGCCCTGGCGCACGCGGTCCGAGTCCAATGCCTGCTTGCTCATGCTGCTATGCGCTTCGAAGGCATCCATGATCGCGTTCATCAACTCGCTCGAAAAATCTGGCGAGTTGGCGAACTGCTCTTTGGAATTGCTCATGGCTTGCTGCACCAGCAGATCTGATTCCAGCAACTTACCTTTGAGCACGTTGTTCACATAGACCAGCTTGTCGTCCTCGGTCAACTCGCCGTCAAACAAATCATTGACCTTGGCCAAGATTTCGGACAACAAGACCTTGGTCTTTTCCTGCAACTCCCCGGTGCCTGGTGCAGTCAAAGGATCCAGCTTGTATTCGCCGTCAGTCTCGCCAAGCACCAGCGCTGGTGTGCCCTGCTTCTTGAGCTTGTGATGCGTCAACGTGACCTTGGACAGGTCAATACCTTCACGCTCACGTCCAAAGTCCAACAGAGGCAACAGGCGTTTGAAGAATAGGGAACGCTTTTCAATGGCCGTGTTGCCGTAGTCGAACATCTGCGATAGGAAGGCATACACACGCACGAAAGTGCCCAGATCTCGCTTGAACAGCACCAAGGCATCCAATTCATCTTTGGCATCCCTCGCCTCAGGGCCATCCGGGTGCTTGGCTACCGCTTCGTCGTAAGCAGCCTTGGCTGCCTTGTAACGCTTGAGCAAGCGGTCGGCCACAGGCTCAATGGCTGCGATCAATTGGGCCTGGGTAGCCTTCGGGTTCAGCTCAACCAATGCGACACGATCGACCTCGAAGTCATCGTAGTGCCCTGCACTATCCAGCTTGGCGCGCAGGTCATAGATCAATTCAGGATCGGTGACACCAGATAGCTCTGCCGTTTCGTAATAGGTCTGGAACGCCGCCAATATCTCGTCTGGCACGTTGGCAAAGTCCAGGATATAGGTCGTGTCCTTCTTTCCATGTGGGCCGTTGTAGGCACGGTTCAGGCGCGACAAAGTCTGCACAGCCTGGATGCCAGCCAATTGCTTGTCTACGTACATGCCGCACAGCAAGGGCTGGTCAAACCCGGTCTGGAACTTGTTGGCCACCAGCAGAATTTGGTACTCGTCGGTCGCAAAGGCGTCGCGGATGTCGCGGCCCTTGAGACCCGGATTGAGTTGGGGACTGGTTTCAGTAACTGGCTCTGGCAATGACTTGGGGTCATTGACCTCACCTGAATAGGCCACCAAAGAACCCAAGGTGTAGCCCTGAGCCTGGATGTAGCTGTCAATGGCCAGCTTCCAGCGCACCGCCTCAAGCCGGCTGCCGACCACCACCATGGCTTTAGCGTGGCCGTTGAGCAGGGGCTGCACGTTCTCAAGGAAGTGCTCGACCACCACCTGCACCTTCTGGCTGATGTTGTACGGGTGCAGACGTACCCAGCGCATCAGGCCCTTGAGGGCTTCACTGCGCTCGACTTCTTTGTCATCCCATTCTTGCCCGTTGTGGGCCAGCTTGAAAGCCAGCTTGTAAGACGTGTAGTTCTGCAGGACATCAAGGATGAAACCCTCCTCGATCGCCTGGCGCATGGAATACACATGGAATGGTGCAGGCAGGTTGTCAGGCCCAGCAGGCTGATCCGGCCTTGGTTTGCGGCCAAACAGCTCCAGCGTCTTGGATTTGGGCGTGGCGGTGAAAGCCACGTAAGTGATCGCGGACGCGCTATCGGCCTGACTGGCACGGGCACTCATTTGCGCGGCCAAGATATCTTCAGCTGCCACCTCGCCACCATCGGCCAGGTCTTTCAGCTCATCGGCGCTCAACACTTGTTTGAGCTTGCCAGCAGCCTCGCCAGTTTGTGAGCTATGGGCTTCGTCAGCAATCACAGCAAAGCGCTTGCCCTGTGTGGCCGCCAGTTCTTGCACAGCAGTCAGAGCGAACGGGAAGGTCTGGATGGTGCAGACCACAATCTTCTTGCCGCCAGCCAAGGCTTCGGCCAGCTCGCCGCTCTTGCTCTGGCTTTCGCCCTTGATGGTGGCCACCACACCTGCTGTGCGCTCAAAGTCAAAGATGGCTTCTTGCAGCTGGGTGTCCAACACGGTTCGATCGCTCACAACCAACACGGTACTGAACACCTTGTTGTTCTGGCCGTCATGCAAGTCAGCTAGGAAGTGGGCCGTCCACGCAATCGAGTTGGTCTTTCCCGACCCTGCACTGTGCTGAATCAGGTATTTCTGACCTGCGCCTTCGGCCATCACAGCTTTGACCAGTTGACGTGTGGCGTCCAGTTGGTGATAACGGGGGAACAGTACCGAGCTGATCTGCTTCTTGCTGTCGCGCTTGGTGACCAGGTAGCGGCCGATGATCTCCAGCCAGCTGTCGCGCTGCCAAACTTGCTCCCACAGATACCAGGTGCGGTGGCCTTTTCCGTTGGGCGGGTTACCCGCTGCGCCATGGTCACCCAAGTTGAACGGCAAGAAGTAAGTGCTGGGCCCTTGCAGCTTGGTGGTCATCATCACCGTGCGGTTGCTGACGGCAAAGTGAACCAGTGCCCCACGAGGGAAGTCCAGCAAGGGTTCCGCAAAGGGCTTGCCCTTAGGCTTAGGAATACGGTCAAACCGGTACTGATCAACAGCGGCGTTGATGTCTTGCGTGAAATCGGTTTTCAGCTCAGCCGTGGCCACCGGGATACCGTTGAGGAACAGCACCAGATCGATGATGTCGTCGTGGTTGGTGCGCACCTGGCGCACCACGCGCAAGCGATTGGCCGCATAGCGGGCCTGCAGGTCCGGGTTCATGGCCAGCGCAGGCTTGAACTGCGCCAGCTTGAGCGGTGCCTTCAGGCCAAGCAATTCCACACCCACGCGCAACACGTCCAGCGTGCCACGGTCGTCGAGCTGCTTGCGCAGTCGGTCAAGCAACATGGCCTCAGCATGGGCACCGTGGGTTTTGCTCAAAGCGGCCCATGCATCCGGCTGGGTGGATTGCACCCAGGCCAGCACATCGGCAGGGAACAGCGCTCGCGGCGTGTCGTAGCCCTTGGCATCCCCTTCTGCGTACAGCCAGCCGTTAGCAGCCAGGTGATTGCAGATGTCGTTCTCGAATTCGATTTCTTTGTGCAATGCCACGCAGGGCTCCCCAGGACTATTCTTGAGATTTCAGAGATGGAGCCGCTTTTTGTGACCAGCCATTCGCCTTCTGGCTGCCGGTAACTCATTGCTATCTGCAGTAGGCGCGCTGCCAATCCGTCGTTCGATGGTGTCCATGTTGAGCAAGCCACTGCGCAAGCCCTCCCGCAGCCAGCGCATGTCACGCTCATCACCTCGGATGTATTTGGACACAGCGACATCATTGGCCTCCACAAAGAAGGCACGCGCCTCGCCAAAGTCAATCTGGATGAGCCGATCCTGCCAGCCCTCTGGAAACGAGGGCAGATT
>JACCDG011911674.1_pt1 | contig 12848 bp, 11 predicted proteins | sample 7442471 | NCBI WGS metagenome assembly JACCDG01 (sample SAMN15323444, study PRJNA562643) | freshwater metagenome | isolation source: river surface water | place: USA:Blue River Watershed | collected 2017-08-17 | reverse complement strand
CGATATTTGGATCGCTAGTCTCGAAAACAAGATGAGAAAAACCAAAGACAATATCGTTATCAGCGATGTAAGATTTCCAAATGAAATTAAAGCTATTCATAATGCTGGCGGGAAAGTCATAAGAATTAAAAGAGGACCTGAACCAGCATGGTATCAAGATGCTGTTAATATGAATGCAGGATCTCAAAACATGAGTTGGCTTATTAGCAAATCTAGAGTAGAACAATTAGGAATTCATGCTAGCGAAACATCTTGGGTAGGCGGAAACATTGATGTTGTTATTTCCAATGATGGTTCTATAGACGAACTTTTCAATTCAATTAGAAATCAGGTGATAGGTCTCCCTGCCGCCACGGTAAATTAAGATTATGAAGAATTCTTTGACAATTGGCGCATACTGTCTTTAAATTAGTATGATGGCAATTGTCTAAGTTTCCGTCTATATGAAATACATTAAATTGGTGCGTGTATTTTCCTATAAAGCCACACTTATCGCATTTGGATTTTTGTCGGTATCCTGCTCGATACCATTTAGGAATTCCTTCTTTTGCTCCCCTAGAACAATGATCACATTTTGATCTGTAGAAAGGCTTCCCCTCTTTATAATAATTGATAGCGACCGGCCTCTTATTACAGATTTTACATAATTTTCTCATCTACGCCCTTTTCCTGCCCTTTTCATCTGTATTTAACTCGTTAAAAAACGGACAAACCGCTAAATACAACAAGCGAAAATCCATTGAGGAGATTAAGAAATGGCAGGATTGACTTCACCGGGCGTACAGGTAACAGTAGTTGACGAAAGTTTTTATAACACAGCATTACCGGGTACAGTTCCTATTATATTCGTTGCAACTAAATCAAACAAAAGCACACCATCGGGCGGAGTAGCTCCTGGTACCCTAGCAGCCAATGTAGGTAAAGTTTGGACAATTACTAGTCAACGAGATTTAACCGATACCTTCGGAACTCCATTGTTTTATACTGATACTAATAACAATGCAATTCATGGCGGCGAATTAAATGAGTACGGTTTGCAAGCAGCATATAGTTCACTAGGTGTAAGCTCTAGAGCCTATGTAGTTCGAGCAGATTTAGATTTGTCTCAATTAGTTCAAACATCTTCTGAACCAAAAGGCGACCCTGCGTCTGGCACTTACTGGATTGATACTGCTAATACAAAGTTTGGTGTTGGAGAGTGGAATAATTCTAGCAAAGTTTTTGTTAACAAAACTCCTCTAATTATCAACGATTCGAACAAAAATACTGTAGCCTTGTCAGGAACTCCGCTATCTTCTTTTGGTAGCATCGGCGACTATGCTATGTATGTTACAAATGATAACGAAAATACTCTATGGTTTAAGAATCCAGATAATATCTGGGTTAAAGTAGGAACAACTATAGAAACTAGTTTTGGGTCTCCGGTAGTAGGTCCTACATTTACAAGTCGTTGCTGGCAAACTAGTTGGCCTGTTGCAAGCGGTGTTGTAGGAACTCCTGTTGCAGGTTCTTCGTTTGTTATCAACGGAATCGGAATCACAATTACTGGCACAACACCTAACGATATTGCAACTACAATTAATGCTGCTACGCCAGCATCTGGTGTAGGCGCCAAGAGCGATGGTACTAGAATTCATCTATTTGCAGATGCATCTGCAATTGGTGGAATAGTTGGACCTGATGGAAAAATTACACTATCTGACGGAACATCTGGTACACTAGCAACTTTAGGTTTAACTGCTGGAACTTATGGTCCAGTGGCTTTACAAGTTAGCCCTCACTTTACATTTCCTCAGTGGGCAGCAACTGGTGCTGCAACTGGAAGTGTTTATATTAAGACAACAAAACCAAATAACGGAAGTGAGTGGGTTGTTAAATTCTACAACGGAATAACAAGATCTTGGTCTGCCGTTACTGCACCAATTTACAGAAATTCTGAAGAAGCAATTTCAGCATTAGACACTACAGGCGGCTTAGGAATCACAGCCGGTAGACTATTTGTCAAGAGCAGCATCGATGATGGTTTACCAAATTCTACAATTGCACCCCAAATAGTAGATTTTAAAGTTTATAGAAGAACTACAACAGCACCTACAATAATTGCAACTACTGTAGGAGCAGGTGTAACATTTACACCGGGTGATAGCTTTACTGTTGCTGAATCTTTAGCAGGCAGTCCAAATCTATCTGCACCAAAAGTTGTTACAATTACAACAAGCACAGTAGAAGGATTTGCAGCAGCAGTCAGCGCCGCAGGTCTAGTTAATGTTTCTTCGGACTACGATTCAACTACTCGAGTTTTGAGAATTTCTCACAAGTTAGGCGGTGACATCGTGTTTGTTGACGGTGCTGGTCTTCCTATGTTTAATGTAGGATTCTATAATTTAGGTACAAATACTTTTGCAGCTAACTTATACCCAGAGGGAGCCCATGCAGCTTACGATCTAAGAGCAAGTAACTGGAAACCAATAGAGTTGTTAACTTCAGTATTGTCAGCTTCTAATTCTGCACCTACAACTGCTCCTGCAGACGGAACATTATGGTATTCAGCAGTACAAGATGAAGTTGATATTATGATCCATAACGGTAGTAATTGGGTAGGATATCAAAATTATCTACCTAATACAAGTCCGAATGGTCCTATTATTAGAGCTACTCAACCAGATAAGGACACTGGTCAAAGTGACGGAACTCCATTAGTTGATGGGGACATTTGGATTGATAGTTCAGACCCAGAAAGATACGGTCAGGATGTGTATGTTTGGAGTGCATCGTTAAGTAGATGGGTCAAACAAGATCTAACAGACAATACAAGTCCTAATGGCTGGTTATTTGCCGATGTTCGTTGGGCAAACACAGGAACATCTGTGATGGCATCCTCTATAACTACATTGCTAACAAGCAATTATGTAGATCCTGATTCTCCAGATCCTGCACTATACCCACTAGGTATGAGATTATGGAATACTCGTCGTAGTGGTAATAATGTTAAAAAATATGTTGCAAATCATATTGATATTACAGCCAACAGCGGTAAAAACACTAGATTTAATAACGAGATTATGGACGGTAGCACAGGCGGAACCAAATATGCAACTGCAAGATGGGTCAATGCTACAGGAAATGCTCAGGATGGCAGCGGATTGTTCGGAAGACAAGCTCAAAGAGGTATGGTTGTCAAGGCAATGAAGTCTATGATCGATACCAATGAGGGAGTCCGAGACACTGATACCTTAGTAGCTAACTTAATTGCTGCACCAGGATACCCAGAAGCTATTTCAAATATGGTTTCTCTAAATACTTCTAGAGGGATAACAGCATTTGTAATTGGTGATACACCATTTAGACTTCCGTCTACCGGATCTGATCTAAGAGCATGGGGTTCTAGTACAACTGCTCTTGATAACGGAGAAAAGGGAGCAATCACTTACGACGAATATCTAGCAATGTATTATCCAAGCGGATTTACAACAGATAACTCGGGCAATAACATTGTTGTTCCACCAAGCCATATGGTACTAAGAACAATTGCAATTAGCGATCAAAGAAGTTATCCATGGTTTGCACCAGCAGGAACACGCCGAGGCGGTGTAGACAATGCAACAGCAGTAGGTTACATCAAGAGTGGAGAATTCCAACAATCTCCATTACCTGAAAACCTAAGAAATGTATTGCAAGATGTTAAAATTAATCCTATTGCAACTTTACCAGGCGCAGGCCTAGTAATATTTGGCCAAAAAACACGAGCAAAAAATGCAAGTTCTTTAGACAGAGTTAATGTATCTAGACTTGTAGCTTATCTTCGTAGGCAACTTGACCTATTGGCAAGACCGTTCTTGTTTGAGCCAAATGATAGAATAACAAGAAACGAAATTAAACAATCTGCTGAAAGTCTATTACTTGAGTTAGTAGGCCAAAGAGCAATTTATGACTTCATTGTTCAGTGTGATGAACAAAATAACACACCGGCAAGAATTGATAGAAATGAATTGCATGTAGACATTGCAATCGAACCAGTTAAGGCTGTGGAATTTATCTATATTCCATTGAGACTAAAGAATACTGGTGATATTGCTGCTGGTAGATAATAGTTAAATATATGAACAAGGAGCATCTAGATGGCAATTTCTAGTTTAAGTAAATTCTCAGTACCTCTGCCAAGCGGCCAGAGTGCTACTTCTCAAGGCCTATTGATGCCTAAGTTGAAGTATCGTTTTAGAGTAAGTTTAGAAAATTTCGGAGTAACAAAACCAACAACCGAACTTACTAAACAAGTTATGAACGTTACTCGACCAGGTGTTAGTTTTGATAATATAGAATTAAATGTCTATAACAGCAAAATTAATTATGCAGGTCGCTATACATGGACAGATATTAGCTTAGTCGTAAGAGATGATGTTTCTGGCGAAGTTAGTCGTTTAGTAGGCGAACAAATTCAGAAACAATTTGATTTCTTTGAACAAAGTTCTGCTGCTAGCGGTATCGATTATAAGTTCTTAACTAGAATTGAAATTCTAGACGGCGGCAACGGCGCCAATGAAGTTAGAGTTTTAGAAACATTTGAACTTTACGGTTGCTATCTACAGAATACTGTATATTCCAATACAGATTATTCCAGCAGCGATCCAATCGATATTACATTAACGATCAAATACGATAATGCAGTTCAAATAGACGGAGCAGGCCAGCCAAGGGGTATCGGTGCTGCGGTAGGAAGAGCATTAGGAACATTAGCAACTGGATAATCAAAGTTTGCTATTACCATATAAAGGCGTGCATAATTATATGTACGCCTTTTTTATTGGAGTTAAAATTGTCTCAGCAAGTATATGTATTCAAAGAAGAATTATACGGCCGCCCGGAGGTTATAAAACATGTTACAAAATTGAAAGAAGTAAATCCCAATTTAACTGTTTTAGATATCGGCGCTACTCATAATCCATTTTCTCAAGACTTTTTAACGCATACATTTGATCTTCGACCAAATGAAATTCCAGGAATCGTATCTTTTGCAGGGGATATCAACCAGTACGAAGACTGGGTTCCTCTTTTTGAATATGTTGAAGAACATGGTAAATTTGATTTTGTAAATTGTACACATACTTTAGAAGATGTTGCATATCCTATGGCAGCTCTAAAATACATGCCAAAAATCGCAAAAGAAGGATTTATTGCAGTTCCTAGCAAATATTACGAATTACAACGGCGAGATTCATTCCGAGGTGGCATACACCATCGTTGGATTTTTGATTCTAAAGATGGTAAACTAATTGCCTATCCTAAAATCAATTTGATTGAAAGTTTAACATGGTATCCGCACGGAGGCGAAATTGAAGAAAAAGCAAATACAGAACTCCGTGTATTTTGGAAAGATTTTATTGATTTTCAAGTTATTAATAACGATTATCTTGGTCCTACAAGAGAAGCAGTTATAGAAATGTATCAACAACTTTTACCATAAATTCTTAAATTTATCGGACATAAATAATTCATGTCCAATGTTTTTACACAATTTTTAAGTGGTTTCGCAGGTGGTCTTTTTGGAAATACAGGATACCTAAGAGACTATAAACACGCCGCCAGATTATATCAAGATAACTATTACGGATTAGCTCCTAAAGCAGGTTGGAGTTACTTTGTTGAAATAGGTCTAAGTCCATACTTATGGGATACAACAGTTTTTCAGTCCATTGATAAAACATGGTATAACAGATCAAAAGGAAAGTTAGGACTAATGGCAAAAGCTGTAGACTTGCCACGGATTTCGATTAGTACTGAAACGCTCAACCAGTATAACAAAAAATCAGTAATACAAAATAAATTAACATATAATCCTGTTAGTATAACCTTTCATGATGATATGGATAATATGATAACAGATTTGTGGAAAAACTATTATCAATATTATTATGCAGATTCTAGATATTCGGGTTTCAACAGACTTTCAAACCAAACTTCCAGTTTACCAGCGTCATTTAAACAGGGCGTACAATATGACGGCAGAGCCTATGCATACGGTCTAAATAACGGCCAAACTATGCCTTTCATGAATTATATAAAAATCTTCTTGTTGAATAGAAGAAGATATTCTTCTGTAACTTTAGTAAATCCTATTATTACAGAATGGGCACCGTCACAATTAGATCAAACTACCGGCAATCGTTTATTAGATGCAAAAATGACGGTTGCATATGAAGCAGTTTATTATGACACAGAAAACAAAGCAATATCTAAATCTGAGCCTGGATTTAATGCTCAGCATTATGATAATTCGCCTAGCCCATTAAGAGCAGCTGGCAGAGGACAGAGAGGTCTATTTGGATTAATTAGTGGTGCAGATGAAGTACTAGGTGTGTTTAACAAAGAAGGTCCTCTATCAGTAGGAGATATATTAACTGCGGCAATAGGTACTAAAAATCTTATTAGAAACGCTAAATCAATAACAAAAGAAGGCGTTAAACAAGAGCTGTATGGCGCTGCGCTCAATTCAGTAGGTAATTCCAGTATCTTAAAAAGGATAGTTGAGAGCCCCTTACCAAATGTTAGTTTGCCAAGTATTAGTTTCCCGCGCTCTCTTGATTTTAATGTTCCCGGAACCAATTTAAATCTAGCCACTGGGGAATCAACTAAAACTAGTACACCTATAAGTGTATTCATTCAAAAAGCCTATCAAGAATTAAGACAAAATGGATTTAGAGGAGCTACTATTAATTTGGGGGCAGAAACTCCTGCCATACCAAGACAGGTGGGAGGAGATACACCTGCCACTTCTAACGCACCTCAATTTCAGCCAAATAATACGCCAGGCCGATAATCTAAGGATATTTTATGTACTCTAATTTGCCCATTACCAATAGACAAGGTTTAGATAGTGCTTCTGCTACAGTAAAATATTTTGAAAATTATTTCAACTCACCTATTGAAATAAACAATCAGATTACTGAATCTATTAAAGCCTACTTTGAAAAACGAGGGTTTTCATCTTCTAGTGCAGAATCTATCGCATTGATTATTGTTACACAAGCCAAGACAGATAATTTTAATCCTGGCCTTGTTATAGATAGTTTAAGTAGTTTAAAAGATGTAGAACTCAGTAGTATTGTTGCTGAAATTCTAAACTACAATAGATTTAAAAGTAGTGCTCTAGGAACATATATAACTCCGGTAGCAGCAGACGAAATTCAAAGAAATATTTTACCATGAGTTTAAAATTTTCTCAGGGAGTTTATAAAATACAAAACCCTGAAAAATATATAGGAGTAGGATCTCCTAGATATAGAAGTAGTTGGGAATATACTTTTATGGCCTTTTGCGACAATAATCCCAGTGTACATCAATGGGCCAGCGAAAGTATAAAAATTCCATACAAGGATCCTTTAACTGGCAAGCAGACTGTATATGTACCAGACTTTTTGATAGTGTACATGGATAAAAATCATAAAAAACATGCAGAGCTAGTTGAAATAAAACCTGCAAATCAAACCGTATTAGAACGAGTAGGTAAAAATAAATTTAATCAAGCACAATATGTAAAAAACATGGCTAAATGGGCCGCAGCAAGCAACTGGTGCAAAAACAACGGCGTTAAGTTTAGGATAATAAATGAGCAGGATATTTACCATAATGGTAAAAAGAAAGGATAAGTAGTTTTATGACAAAAAAACTTGAAGAATTATTTAATGTTGAGCCTACAGAAGTAGAATCTCCTGCAAATGTCCCTTCGCCACCTACTATAGATCTAGAAGCCAGGTTAGAAGAATTTGATAAAATTGCCGCAGCTTTACCAAGAGTAAAAGGCCTAGGTGATATGGCCGACGGCGAATTAGATGCTCTTGCTAATAAAGCGGAAAAAGCCTATGATGATTTAATGGATCTAGGTATGAATGTGGAAGCACGATATGGTGCAAGAATGTTTGAAGTTGCCGCTCAAATGATGAACGCGGCTATTGTTGCTAAAACAAATAAAATAGAAAAAAAATTAAAAATGGTTGATTTACAGTTAAAGAAATTGGCCATAGATAAAAAACATGGCGAAAAAGGCGAAGAAATAGAAGGCGAAGGTTACATCATAACAGACCGCAATAGCATACTCGAAAAACTTAAAAATATGAATAAATAATGTATAGGGAATCATTATGAAATCATTCAAAGAATATCTTTCAGAATCTAAAAAATCCTATACTTTCCGAGTTAAAGTAGCAGGTGATGTTTCTTCTGATCAAGAGAAAGCTATGGAAAGTTTGTTAGCAAAATACGAACTTTCTTCTTTTAAAAAAGCAGGTAAAACTCCTATACAAGAATTGCCTTTAGACTTTCCCAAAGTAAAAAACAAAGAAGTAAACATTTACGAATTTACAGTTTCGTATCCCACTACTCAGTTTGAATTAACTGAATATCTTTCTTCAGAGATGGCTATTGCTAAAGAGTGCATTGTAGTCAGAAGACCAGGAGAACCTTACGAAATTTATCAAGAAAAAGCAGACGCTCAAGAATCACCTCTATTATTAGACAGTGAATACAAAGAAGCTCTTGATGTTAAAGGAGAAGAATTGTACGGAGACAAATACAATTCTGGATTTGTAAAAGAATTAAATGATCTATTAAGATTGCAAAGAAAAGAAAGAGGAGAAGTTATTCCAGAAGCATCAGACAAAGTAATAGGAACAGACTCTGCTGCCAAGTTTAACACAGATGCTCAAGGAAATACCAAAAGTCCTATAATGCAAGCTCCAGATCCAAGGAAAAAATAATATGAAAATGATTAATGTTTTACAGCGTTTGGCTGAATTAGATTCACAGAATCCCAATGTTATTCCGGTTAAGGCTGCACTAAATCCTCATGAAACTGTCGAAGCTATTCAGAAAAATCTCTCTGAAGAATTAAGCTCTGAAAGTTTAAAATATCTAGCTGGAGTAAAAAATACTATTGCAGAATGTGGAATGATGCCACCTCCTCCGATGACTCCTCCAACTCCTGCAAGTTTTAGCATTAACGCAACAGCAGCCACAGGAGATGAAGTTGCCGGAATGTTAACTCAAATTATGAATTTAGCTGGCGTTAAGCCAGTGGGCCCGTCGGATATGCCTATTGACAAACCAGCTAAGCCATTCAGCACCGTTCCTCCTATGGGCGGTGATATGAAAAAAATGTTAGATACTATGAATAAGACTGATTCCGACGACAGTTTAAAAGTAGGCGATGATACACCCGAAGAAGGAGCATTAGGTACTTTAGCCGGCCTTGGTATAGGTGGAGCTCTTGGAGGATTGCCTGGTGCAGGAGTTGGTGCTCTTGCAGGTGATGCTATAGGCGATATGCTCAGTGGTGACGAAGAAACTAAAGAAAGTGACACAGAATCAGATTCAGGAAATGATGTTGATATCGCCGGTGTTGGCGGCGCTTTAGCAGGTGCAGCAATTCACGGTGATGCAGAAGGTGCAGAAAAAGGAATGCAAGACGGCGAAGATGAGTCTATGACTGGTGCTAATGAAGAAATGAGAAAACTCATTGATGCAGTTTCGGGACCTGATGTAGATAACAAGCCAGCAGATCCTACAGAAGTTCCTTCCTACGAAGACGACAAGCATGCCTATGATCCAAACACTGGCGATCATAGAGAGCGTCAAGCTGGTTTGGCAAGAGCCAATCCTATGGAAGATACAACAGCGAAGTTATTTTCTGATTATGAAAAATTTATTGCGGAAGGTAAAAAGGCTAAGTGTAATCACACACCAAAAGGCAAGGAGTGTCCAGTTCACGGCCTTAAAGAGTGCGGAATGTAAGAAGTACTCTGCTTCAAATAGGCTCTTCGGAGCCTATTTTTTTCAGTAAATAATTATATGGCAAAAAGTTTAGACGGCAATTTAATTAAGAAAGCTCACGCTACTCAAAAATATACTGAGGAGCAAATTTCTGCGTTATTATCTTGCTCTGATCCTGCGTCAGGCGCTGAATATTTTCTTTGTAATTTCTTTAACATACAACATCCTACTAAAGGTAAAATACAGTACGAGCCGTACGAATATCAAAAAAAATTACTGAACAGTTATCACAAACATAGATTCAGCGTTAACATGCTAGGTCGACAGATGGGAAAGACCACAACTGCTGTGGGATATCTTCTGTGGTATGCTATGTTTGTTCCAGATAGTACTATTCTTATTGCTGCACACAAGTATACTGGCGCACAAGAAATTATGCAGAGATTGCGGTATGCATACGAAACCTGCCCAGATTTTATTAGATGTGGAGTTACAAGTTATAACAAACAAAGCATCGAATTCGATAATGGCTCGAGAATAGTAGCACAAACAACTACTGAAACAACAGGTCGTGGTATGTCTATTTCGCTGTTGTACTTAGACGAATTTGCATATGTAGAACCTAATATTGCTATCGAATTTTGGACATCTATTTCACCGACATTGGCCACAGGCGGTAAAGCAATTATAACTTCAACTCCAAACAGCGACGAAGATCAATTTGCGTTAATTTGGAACGAAGCTAATAAAAAATTTGATGAATACGGAAATGAACAAGAGCTCGGTAGAAATGGTTTCTTCCCGTATATGGCTGTTTGGAACGAGCATCCAGATAGAGATGAAGCATGGGCCGAAGAAGAAAGAAGTAGAGTCGGTGCTGAAAGATTTGAACGAGAACATGAATGTAAATTCTTAATCTTTGACGAAACTTTAATTAACAGCATTACATTATCAAACTTAGAAGGTACCGATCCCACAATGAAGATGGGACAGGCAAGATGGTACAAAAAGATTGACACAGCTTGTACATATATTATTGCATTAGATCCAAGTTTAGGAACAGGCGGTGACCCAGCTGCTATTGAGATTATTGAAATTCCTAGCATGATTCAGGTATGCGAATGGCACCATAATAATACCCCTATTCAAGCACAGGCAAGAATACTAAGAGATTTATGTAAATTTATAGAATCTGAATTTTCAAAAGACGGACTAAATCCTTCTATCTACTATAGTGTAGAAAATAATACTATAGGTGAAAGTGCTCTAGTAGCAATTAACGAATTAGGCGAAGAAACTATACCCGGGTTATTTTTAAGTGAGCCAATTAAAAAAGGACATGTTCGAAGATTCCGTAAAGGGTTCAACACCACACATTCTGCTAAATTAAATGCTTGTGCAAAATTAAAACAATTACTAGAAACTAAAAAAATAACCATAAACAGCAAAAGTTTGATAAGCGAATTAAAAACTTTTATTGCTCAGGGTATTACATTTAAAGCAAAATCAGGACAGCACGATGACCTAGTCTCGGCTTTATTACTAGCAATTAGGATGATAATGTTGCTACAAGACTGGGATCCTAGCATTTACGATAAAATGCGAGATCATAGCGGGTTGGAAGAATATGACATGCCCATGCCCATTTACATCAATACTTATTAATAAATAGTACTATGAACTCAACTCACATTATTAGCCAAGATGTCTTTGACAAAATCCGTAGCCGCTTTCAAAATCTAGAAATGGGCGATGAACAGGGCGGCGTTACTACAGACCCTAAAGAAGCTAGATTTTTTGACTTTGATTTTGTAGTCGAAGGTAAAAATCTAGGTAGAGTAAGTATCAGTATTAACGAAACTGGTACATTAAAAATATTCTACAGCCAAGGAATTTTAGAAGACACTGATGATTTTATTCATCAACTTTGGTATGATTTTTTAAGAGAAATGAGAATGTTTGCAAAGCGAAGACTACTTCGTTTTGACACACGAGATATTACAAAAAGTAATCTTAACAAAAATGATTTTCAATATTTGGCCGCAGCAGGACAAAAGGATACTTCTATGAATATGAACGAATCGACAAAATTTGAAGGTAGTAAAAAAACAAGTTACCGAGTTTTAGAAAAAACTAAACTTATCGCCAAGCATAAAAAGAGCATCGAAAATGAAGCTCACGGAGCGAGAAGTAGAGGGAACAATATTAAAGCCTTGTATATCGAAAATAGTGAAGGCGAAAGATTCAAATATCCTTTTATTCATATTGCTGGTGCAAAAGCCATGCAGCGACATGTAGCCAATGGCGGAAGACCATACGATGACAAAGGTACATCCATTATTAAAATGAGCGAGGAAATTTTGCAACTATCGGCCTTTAAGCGCCATATTGGCAAACCAGACGGAATGAACCAAAAAGTTAACGAGATTACCTCTAAGACTGAATCCAAACTTCAAATTTTAAGAAGAACTATGGAAGGGTTGTGCAATCAAAGTTTTTACGAGCAATGGAGTGAAAGATTTGTACCTAATAATGAAAATGTAGAACTCGACGAAGCAACACTAGAAGACTATAAAAATGCATTTACTGTAAGCTCCTTCAGAGAAGACCTTATGCAATACTTCCCTTTGATTCATAAGATTATGCACGAAACAAGCGAAGTAGATTTAGAAGATGTTGTTAAACTTGAACAAGTTGAAGAAGAAACAGAATCTTCCCCGGTTGATGATTTTGCAACATTTGAAGAGTGGGCTAATAGATTAGAAGAAGGAAAATTAGAACCGGATACAATAATGCAATTGAAAGATCTTTTAGATCAAGGTCTAACATTAGATGTAGAAGGAAGAAGCAGTATTGATGCTTTACAAGGAATCGGAATTCATGACGAAGAATTAGAAAATGCGTTAGCTCAATTAGCAAAAGTAAACCCCGAAGCTGATCCTAAAGATACAATTTTGGGATGGCTTGCAAAAGATGATCTCGAAGCCGCCCAAGAACTTGGTTATAAAGGAGGGCAAACTTCCCCAGAAGAAGAACCGGCTATGCCCGATGAATTACCAAAAGAAGACGCAACAAAAGATCTCGAT
>JACCDG010611359.1_pt1 | contig 12848 bp, 10 predicted proteins | sample 7442471 | NCBI WGS metagenome assembly JACCDG01 (sample SAMN15323444, study PRJNA562643) | freshwater metagenome | isolation source: river surface water | place: USA:Blue River Watershed | collected 2017-08-17 | reverse complement strand
GGGGCTTCGGCTAAGCGCACATTGCGAGGAATAATTGTTTTAAACACTTTGTCGCCAAAGTGCGTATTGAGCTGTTCGGAAACCTGTTGTTGTAAGGTAACTCGTGTATCAAACATGACCCTCAGAAGCCCAATGATTTTTAAGTCTGGATTTAAGTTGGCATGCACTTGTTTGATGGTATTAACCAAATCAGAAAGCCCCTCTAGAGCAAAGTATTCGCACTGCATAGGGACCACTACGCCATTCGCTGCACATAAACCATTGAGGGTTAATAAAGACAGTGCGGGAGGGCAATCAATTAATATGAAGTCGTATTGGTTTGCAACCTCATCTAGTGCATTTTTTAGTCTTACCTCGCGACCCTCCAAATCAACCAACTCAACTTCGGCACCAGCCAATTCTCGATTTGCAGGCAAAACGCTATAGCCAGATTCTGATGCGAACTGGATTGCCTCACTTACGGAAGCAATCCCAATCAACGCCTGATAAACGCCGCTTTTAATGGTCGACTTATCAATACCCGAGCCCATGGTTGCGTTTCCCTGAGGATCCAAATCCACCAAAAGCACTCGCTGTCTTTGAGCAACCAACCCGGCAGCTAAATTAACTGCGGTGGTTGTTTTTCCTACCCCACCCTTTTGGTTTGCAATGCAGAATGTTTTGGCCATAATATTTATTGTTGGTATTGAAAAACTAAGAGTCGGCGATCAAGCGCCTGCCCAGGCAAAGAGAGCTCGCACTCCTCAAGAAACCTCCAGTCTTTGCTCGATACCTCTGAAATTTCTTCTTCGCTTTGTTGACTCTTCATCGCAAATACAAAACCGGATGATTTTAATAAAGGGGCCGATAGATCAAGCAGTCTATTAAGGCGCGTAAATGCTCTTGCAGTAATGGCATCAAAAAATGCCCGATGGGTTTTGGCGACATTCTCAACTCGACTTGACATAACCTGAAGATGACTGAGGCCCAAGCCGCCACGAACATGTTGCAGAAAAGCGGCTTTTTTCTTGCTCGCCTCAATTAGACTAAAAAACCAAGTGGGCTGAAGAATGGCCAACGGAATGCCTGGTAGGCCGCCCCCCGACCCCAAATCAGCAATTTGAATCGGCGCCCCATTGACCCGCAAGGGTGTTTGCAAATACCGCCGCAAGATCGGCAAAACAACAATTGAATCAATCAGATGCAAATGAAATGCCGCCTCTGTTTCATCAATAGCGGTGAGATTGTGGACCCGATTCCAGCGCAGCAGCTCACCTAAAAAATATTGCATTGCAGCAGCCTCATCGGGAGACAAGCCCGCTGCTTTTAGGCCCTCATCAACCTCAAGGCTCATGACAATAGTTGGGTTTTGCCAATACCCTTTTTTAAATGAACTAAAAGTAATGAGATAGCGGCGGGTGTTACCCCAGAAATACGCGACGCCTGGCCGAGGGTTTCGGGTTGATGCAAGTTTAACTTTTGCCAAACCTCAACCGAGAGGCCCTTAACCAAGGAATAGTCCAGATCCCCAGGCAAACGAAGGGTTTCGTAATGCTCATGGCGCTCGATTTCAATTCGTTGCCGCTCAATATAGCCCTCATATTTAATCGAAACCTCTACTTGGTCAAAAACCTGACGCTCTAAGTAAGGGTCTTCCAGACCCGGGGAGTTCTGCGCAAAAACAGGATCAATCCGAATCAGAGAGCGGTAGTCAACCTCAGGGCGTCTTAAGACCTCCGCCAAGCTGCACTCGTGTGCCAAAGCTTGGCCTAGAAACGCCTCCAGCTGTTGGGCGGTATGATGTTTTGGGCCAACCCGGAAGGAGCGCAGGCGCAATGTTTCACGTGAAACATGCTCCTGCTTTCGTTGAAAAAACTCCCACTGCTCGTCTCCCACCAGACCAAAACTTCGCCCAACTTCGGTAAGCCGCGCATCGGCATTGTCCTCGCGCAAACTCAAACGATACTCGGCGCGACTGGTGAACATTCGATAGGGCTCTTGAACACCCCTTGTAATTAAATCGTCAACTAAAACGCCAATATATGACTCGCTTCTTTTTGGCAGCCAGGGCTCCCTGCCTTCCGCGGACAAACTAGCATTGATACCGGCGAGCAGACCTTGGGCAGCGGCCTCCTCATAGCCGGTTGTACCGTTAATCTGCCCAGCAAAAAATAAGCCGCCAATCGCCTTGGTTTCTAAGCTGTGCTTCAGCTGCCGCGGGTCAAAATAGTCATACTCAATGGCATATCCTGGGCGAACGATATCGGCGTTCTCAAGCCCGCGAATACTGCGGACCAGGGCCATTTGAATATCAAACGGCAGGCTGGTTGAAATTCCATTGGGGTAAAACTCGTTGGTTGTTAAGCCCTCCGGCTCCAGGAAGATTTGGTGACTCTCTTTGGCAGCAAAGCGATGAATCTTGTCTTCAATGGAAGGGCAGTAGCGGGGGCCAACCCCCTCGATCACGCCCGTATACATCGGTGAACGATCCAATCCGGAGCGAATAATGTCATGTGTCTGGCTATTGGTATGGGTGATCCAACATGGCACCTGGGGAGGGTGTTGTTCAGGTCTGCCCATAAATGAAAAACATGGAATGGGATCTAAGTCGCCCGCTTGTTCTTGCATGACAGAGAAATCCATAGTCCTACCATCAATGCGGGGCGGGGTACCGGTTTTTAGGCGCCCCTGAGGCAATTTCAACTCTTTTAAGCGAGCCGAAAGGGTGGTTGCGGCAGGGTCTCCGGCACGGCCTCCGCTGTGGTTCGTTAGGCCAATATGAATTTTTCCATCCAAAAAAGTTCCCGCGGTCAATACAACACTTTTTCCTTCAAACTGAAGGCCGCTCTGGGTTCTAACCCCCCGAACCTGATCACCTGCAACAATTAAATCATCAACGGCTGCCTGAAATAGGGTGAGGTTTGCTTGGTTCTCGAGGCGCCGACGAATGGCAGCCTTATATAAAATGCGATCGCCTTGCGCCCGCGTTGCACGAACCGCTGGGCCCTTGCTTGAATTCAAAATTCGGAATTGAATGCCAGCCTCATCGGTTGCGGCGGCCATGGCGCCGCCCAAGGCGTCGATTTCCTTCACTAAGTGGCCTTTACCAATACCCCCAATTGACGGATTACAGCTCATTGCCCCCAGCGTTTCAATGCTGTGAGTTATTAAAAGGGTGTTTGATCCCCTGCGAGCAGACGCGAGCGCGGCCTCGGTACCAGCATGACCGCCGCCGACCACAATCACATCAAATTTCTTGAAATAAAGCATGGATTTGCCCAATTAGGGCGTTGATCATAGCATTTTTACTGTTTCACGTGAAACAATCCGGGGGGTAGCCCTGCCCCAAAAGTGTAAACTATTGATTTAATTAGAAAAAAATGCTGTATAGGCTGATCTAGCAATGAGGGCCAGCACCACAATTAAGAATATTTTCCTAACAAATTGGCTACCATGTGCAATTGCCAACATGCTCCCCACTTGACTACCAAGAATATTGGCTACCATTAGGCTCAAACCAAGGGGCCAATCAATAAAGCCGAGGCTTGTAAGCATGATGATGGAGGCTAGGTTGGTGGTGACGTTAACTAATTTGGTCGCCGCAGAAGCGTGCAAAAAGTCAAAGTAAAAGATTCGCACAAAAGCAAACAGAAAAAAACTTCCGGTTGCCGGGCCAAAGAACCCATCATAAAATCCTATGACCAGCCCCATCACCACCGCCTTGGGGACCTCATGACGGCCTATTTTGTGAGCAGGGCGATTCTCAAGCCCCATACTCGGGGCAAACCAAGTGTAAGCGAGTAAGATCGCCAACATAAATGGCAAAGCCTTTCGAAGGGGCTCAGGCGGAAAAACACTAACTGCCAGTGCGCCCAATAGCGCACCAATAAATCCAGCAATGATGGCTGGGCCTAAAATGTTCCAAGGTAACTTTGCGTGGCGCAAATAACGCCTTGCTGCATTGATTGTTCCGCCAATCGAAGACACTTTGTTGGCACTCAAAAGGGTTGCCGGGTGAGCATCTGGGTAGGCGGAAAATAAGGCTGGCACCTGTATTAGCCCCCCGCCGCCAGCAATTGCATCAACCAAGCCCGAGGCAAAAGCGGCCAGCAGCAGCAAAAGCCACACATAAGAACTGAAATCGACTACTGTTTCCACGGTATGGCTTAAAAAATAGATAGTTACCTAGCCTGTGACTTCCAGACTACAAACTTGGCAAGCGACTCTTTACAAACCTCATCGAGCATATCCAGTGGGATTCGTTGCGCACCTTGGATAATCATGAGCGCATAGGGCTTTGCTAATGCACTAGCCTCTTTAGACAAAATCAGTTCATCACCCCTAGAGGGCGACTGAGAGCGCCAATAATTGATGGCGGCCTCTAACTCTTGAATGGAAACAAACAACATGTCGACAACCGATCAATCGATGTCGAGCATCGTGCCTCGGCACTTTTTATTGCCACAATGACAGGCGTATTCCTTCAGTAACTTTTTGGTGGGCTTTTCGTCCAAATTTAACGAATAATCATAGAAAAGCTCTTCGCCAGGAAGAAGATTACGTTTTGCAAAAATAAAAACGCGGCCCTCACCATCGACCGCAATTTCGTCGGCTTTGCAATTTGGTTTACAGGAATGATTAATCCAGCGAGCTGCATTACCACCAACATTTGCATCAATGACCCGACCATCCTCCAAAGAGAAATAAAAAGTGTGGTTCGGCTGCTCTGGATCGTGAGGGTGGCGGCGCAAGGCCTCTTTCCAACTAATTCGCTCTCCAATGTACTCAATGATGGCTGAGCCCTTTGCAATTTCTTTTTTTACAAAACCTCCGCGACCATGGATCTTTGAGTTTTTAACCGCAATAGATGATTTCGCCACGGTTTTCGGGGCTTTGTTTTTTTTCATGGGATTAGATATCTAAATTGCGTGCGATTAAAGCGTTCTTTTCAATAAAAGCACGTCGAGGATCAACCTCGTCGCCCATTAGGGTTGTAAAGACCTGATCGGCCATGATGGCGTCTTCGATTTGAACGCGCAACAGCCTTCTGGTGCTTGCGTCCATTGTGGTTTCCCAAAGCTGTTGGGGGTTCATTTCACCCAAGCCCTTATAACGCTGGCGACTGATGGAGCGCTCAGCTTCGGAAAGCAACCACTCAAACGCCCCGCGAAAATCAGCAACCACACTCTCCTTGTTTGATTTCTCAGGATCTCCACGCCGCACGCGGCTACCTGGGAGAACCTTTCCAGAAAGTGACAAGGCGGCATTCATTAGGCTTTGATAATCATCGCTTGCGACAAAATCAGAGTTAATCACCGAAATTTTTAAATTGCCGTGAACTCGTTTGGACAATAGAAGTCGATAGCGCTCCGTTCTTTCTTCCTTTTGAACCACAATATCGGTAGGGGTCGAAAGAGGATTCGCATTTTGTGAAAACGCCTCTCGCAGGCGTTGCGAGGAATCTTTGGCTAAAGCCTCTGTATCAAAATTAAGGCTTACGCCCGCAGCCACGGCCCTAAGAGCATCTTCATCCATTGTTCTTGATAGTCGATCAACCACCGCCTGAATGTTTTGATAGTGCTTCGCAAGCTCCTCCAACTCTTGGCCAGAGATCTTTTTTCCTGCTGGAGTTTCAATAAGGGCCTGCTCAAGCGCAATTTTGAACAATAACTGATTTAGCTCGGCATCGTCCTTAATGTACTGTTCACTTTTACCAAACTTAACCTTATAAAGCGGTGGCTGGGCAATATAGACATGCCCGCGCTCAATCAGTTCTGGCATTTGGCGATAAAAGAAGGTTAGGAGCAGTGTGCGGATGTGGCTGCCATCCACGTCGGCATCGGTCATGATGATGATCCGGTGATAGCGCAGTTTATCGGCTTTGTATTCCTCGGCACCAATCCCGGTACCCAAAACCGTAATTAAAGTAACCACCTCTTGGCTACCCAGCATCTTGTCAAAACGCGCTTTTTCAACATTTAAGATCTTGCCCTTGAGGGGTAAGATTGCTTGAAACTTTCGATCGCGCCCCTGTTTGGCTGAACCACCGGCTGAGTCACCCTCAACAATAAATAATTCTGACTTAGCGGGGTCCTTTTCTTGACAATCCGCAAGCTTACCGGGGAGACCAATACCATCGAGGGCGCCTTTGCGACGCGTCATTTCTCGAGCTTTGCGGGCGGCTTCGCGCGCTTTCGCAGCGTCAACAATCTTGCCACATAAAATTTTTGCGTCTTGCGGTTTTTCGGCTAAATATTCTGCAAGCGCCTGCGCGACCACCTCTTCGACGGGACCACGAACCTCGCTTGACACCAACTTATCTTTGGTTTGGCTCGAAAATTTTGGCTCCGGAACCTTAACGGAAAGAACGCAAGTAAGTCCCTCCCGCATATCGTCACCAGAAATCTCAACCTTTGCCTTTTTTGCAATCTCATTTTCATCAATGTATTTGTTGATGACGCGGGTCATTGCTGCGCGCAGGCCTGTTAGGTGAGTGCCGCCATCGCGCTGCGGGATATTGTTTGTGAAACATAAAACCTGCTCGTTGTAACCATCGTTCCATTGCATCGCAACCTCAACGGTGATTTGACCGCCAAGGTCCGACGGGCGCTCAGCTAACGCATGAAAGATGTTTGGGTGTAAGACGGTTTTTGTTTGATTAATGTACTCCACAAAACCCCGCACTCCACCAGAAAAAGCAAAGTCTTCTTCTTGGCCACTACGTTGATCAACAAGATGAATATGAACCCCGTTGTTTAAGAACGAAAGCTCACGAATTCGCTTTACAAGAATTTCATAGTGATACTCAATGTTGCCAAAAATCTCTTCGTCCGCTAGAAAGTGAACCTCTGTGCCGCGCAGCTCAGTTTCCCCTGTAATCGAAATTGGAGAAATCTCAACCCCATTTTCTGTTTGAATGTTTCGGTTTTGAACAACGCCGCGAGCAAACTCCATATGATGAACTTTGCCGTCGCGTCGAACCGTCAAGCGCAACCATTTTGATAGAGCATTTACGCAACTAACCCCGACACCATGAAGCCCGCCGGATACCTTATAGGAGTTCTGATCAAATTTGCCACCCGCATGAAGCTCTGTCATAACAATTTCTGCGGCGCTGCGTTTGGGCTCATGTTTATCATCAAACTTAATGCCCGTAGGAACACCCCGGCCATTGTCAATGATAGAAATAGAGTTATCGGTATGGATCACAACGGATATTTCGGTACAGTAACCCGCCAGCGCCTCATCAATTGAATTATCAAGAACCTCAAATACCAGGTGATGTAAACCGGTTCCATCGGAAGTGTCGCCAATGTACATCCCTGGTCGCTTACGTACCGCCTCCAGCCCCTCCAATATTTGAATTGAAGAGGCGCCATACTGCTCGTTGGTTTGATTTTCTAAAGACATGAATTTTCTAGTTTGAACTTATAAAGACATCAAGGCTTAGATGCGCATCGGCATTACAACGTACTTAAATGCCTCAGATCCAGGTAATGTAATAACAGCGCTGCTATTGGCGTCCCCAAGACTAATCTGAATTTCTTCGTTTTTAATGTTGGCCAAAACATCAAGAAGATAGCTAACGTTGAACCCAATCTCAACAGCGTCACCACTATATTTGGTTTCTATTTCCTCTTGAGCCTCTTCTTGTTCGGCATTTGTGGACTGTATAGTAATTTTATGGTTTGTTAATGAAAATCGAACACCTTTAAATTTCTCGGTTGTCAAAATAGCGGCTCGCTGTAACGCAGCTTGCAAAATTTCACGGTTTATAGAGAGGGAATTCTTGTGTCCTTTCGGAATCACCCGTTGATAATCCGGAAACTTACCCTCAACCAACTTCGAAATTAATTCAATATCGCCAAAATTAAACTTAATTTGATTGTTGCTAATGCTGATATTAACCGGCTCGTCCGCGTCCAGCAACAAGTGCTGACACTCTAAAATTGTTTTACGAGGAATAATAATTTCTTGCTTTTGACCATTGCCAATGGGGCTTTCATCAAGCTCAATGTGGCTGTAAGCCAACCGATGACCATCGGTTGCAACCGCAATTACATCTTTCCCTTCCACAACCAAGAGCATTCCGTTTAGGTAATAGCGTATATCCTGCTGAGCCATCGCAAAATAAACCTGACTAATAAGTTGGCGGAATTTTCTTTGACTCATGCCCCAGCTTGACTGAACTTCAGAATGGGATTGCATAACCGGAAACTCGGTGGCAGCTAAGGTTTGAAGAGAAAAACGACTCTTACCGCTTTGTACCACCATCTTATTATCTTTGAGATTAAGGCTAACGGGACCTTCGGGTAGAGCTCGCAGAATATCTAAAATCTTCCGAGCGCCAACTGTTGTAGTGACGTCGCCATCACCAACCCCAAAATTCGCCCTAGTAGTAATTTGTATTTCAATATCGGTAGAAACAAAAGAAACCGAGGACCCTGTTTTCTTAAAGAGCAAATTTGCCAGAATCGCTAAGGTATGCCGACGCTCAACAATGCCACTGACCACCTGTAATGGCTTTAATAATTCATCTCGGGTAGCGTTGATTAGCTGCATTGTTCTTTAATTCCTTTTTATATTTATATCGTAGTAGTAGTAAGAGTGCTTTTTTCTGTTGGTAAGTTAAATTTTATAGTGAAATCAAGCTCTTTTCGAGAAATATTGGTGTGGATAAGTGCGGTACAACCCATGAATAAATTGTGAACAAAGCCCATATTACAAAAACTAAACTACTTATTCACAAATCTATTAAACACCAATTAACACGGTTATCCCGTGGGCCGTCCACAGGCTTATCCACAGCTTAGTTTTTTAAGCTTTGCTCGAGAACGTGCAACTCGTGATTAAGGTGTGAATCGTGCTGGCGCTCCTCGGTAATTTTGCGAACCGCGTGTAAAACAGTGGTGTGGTCTCTGCCACCAAAGAGTTCACCAATCTCGGGCAAGCTTTTTTGGGTTAATTCCTTCGCGATAAACATTGCAATTTGCCTAGGGCGGGCAATGTTGGCTGGGCGCTTTTTGGAGTACATGTCGGCAACCTTGATGTTGTAAAAGTTGGCAACCGTTTTTTGGATACTTTCAACCGAAATTTGTCGATTTTGGATCGACAAAAGGTCCTTAAGGGCGCTGCGAGCCACCTCAATATTGACTTCTTTGCCATGAAAGTGAACGTAAGCCAAGATTTTTCTTAGCGCCCCCTCGAGCTCACGAATATTGGAGCGCAGGTGTTTGGCGACAAAAAACGCAACATCCTCACTCATTGGAATACCCTCAATAGCCGCTTTTTTCATTAAAATGGCGACCCGCATTTCTAGTTCCGGCGGCTCAATAGCCACGGTTAGCCCAGAATCAAACCGGGAAATTAGGCGCTCATCGATGCCCTCCATCTCCTTTGGATAGGTATCGCTGGTAATAATTACCTGAGCCCCATTGCTGATAAGGGCTTCAAAGGCATAAAAGAATTCCTCTTGGGTGCGCGATTTTCCTCCAAAAAATTGAATGTCATCAATTAGTAATAGGTCTAGGGAGTGGTAATAGCGCTTAAACCGATCAAATGCTTTTTGTTGATAGGCCCGAACGACATCCGACACATATTGTTCGGCATGGATATACCGAATTTTGGCGTCCGGCCTTTCTTTGAGAAGATGATTGCCAATCGCGTGGATAAGATGTGTTTTGCCAAGACCAACACCACCATATAAGAACATGGGGTTATAGGACGCCCCAGGGTTGTGGGCAACCTGTATGGATGCAGCGCGCGCCAACTGGTTTGCCTTGCCGGTGACGAAGCTTTCAAAGGTAAGGCCGGGATTTAGCTTGGAGTGTTCTCGATCGGCAAGGGCGGCGCCGAGGTTGGTCTCGGGCCCCTCCCCAAACTCAACCTCTAAATCCCCAGCATTCAATGCGGGACCCGGTGAAGAGCCGGAGCCAATCTCCTCTACCAGCGCTTCTGGGTGTAAACCCGGACTGGGTGCTTTGGCGATACCTTTTGATGAATCAGCGCCGAGTGTAAATTGGAGGTTAATGGGGCCCCCATAATAGGAGGAGGCAATTTCATGAAGTCTTGAAGAGAAGGTGCGCTTAATCCAATCGAGCTTAAATGGGTTCGGCGCACCAATTAATAGTAATCGCTCACTTTCGTCATAACCCCTTATTTTAAGAGGTTGAATCCAGGTCTTGAATTGTTGTGGGGAAAGCTCCTTGGCCAGGGTTTCCAATGCCAAATCCCAAAAACCCAGCGGATTTGGGTGTACAAGAAGGGGTGGTAGATCTGGTTTGCTCATACGAAATTTAGGATTTGATTGTAGCGACTGTTAAAAGTTATCCACAAGCAAAAATGCGGGGGATAAGTTGTGGATAAGTTGTGCGCAAAGAACAAATTTTTAATTAAATCAGCTATTTAAAAAATTTAACCAAAATAATTAGGCAAAACCCGGATATAAAGTTGACGCTATCCGCACAAATAGAGAAAATAGAGGGTTTTCTTAGGATCAATCATGAAAAGAACATATCAACCATCTGTAACGCGCCGTAAAAGAACCCATGGGTTTCGGGTTCGCATGAAAACCAAAGGTGGTCGCGCCGTACTTAATGCGCGTCGCTCCAAAGGTCGCAAAAGACTCGCAGTGTAATGAATTGAAATCGGCTCGCATCCAGGCGCTTTTGCGAACTAGGCCAACAAGCAGCGAAGCCTGGGCTATTTATGCCGAATCTAAGAGCGAGGGCTGCCCCGATCTTGGTATTGCAATTGCGAAAAAGTTTGCTAAACGGGCTGTAGATCGCAATCGTCTTAAAAGATTGGCGCGAGAGCTGACTCGCAACAAGACCCCCGATAATTTCGTAGAGCTCGTCATTCGGCTAAAGCAACCCGTGGGCCGATCCACGCGCGGAAGACTTCGCAGCCCCGAATACCAAGAGCTTAAGAGTCAGTTGCAAGGTTTGGTTTCATGAACCGATTATTGGGCTATTTAGTAAGGGCGTATCAACTCACCCTTTCACCTTTTGTGGGCGGACAGTGCCGTTTTGTGCCAAGCTGCTCAGATTACGCATGCGAATGCTTAAAGAAACACTCTTCGCTAAAAAGCATCGGTAAAATCAGTTGGCGAATTTTGCGATGTAATCCCTGGTCGGCCGGCGGCTATGATCCAGTCGATCAAGAGCAAAACAAACAAAACTTTATTCAAACAAATCATTGACTATGGACATTAAGCGCACACTCCTTTGGGCGGTATTAACGATTTCGGGCTTGATGCTCTATAACAATTGGCTTATCTATGATGGTCGCCAGGCGCTCTTTGGGCCCACACCACTAACGCCTTCAAGTCAAACCCCAAGCCCGCCCAAGGCATCAGAAAGTGTGCCCCCAGCTGCAAACGTAACTCAAGCCCCAGTCGCCGCACCAGGCCAGTCACAAAAATCAGCCGACCTTCCTAAGGCGGAGAGCTTGCCCACCCCTCAGCAGGCTCCAGCATTTAATGTGGCTAATTTAGCCTCTGGCGAAAAACATACCATCAAAAATGATGTCTTAGAGCTCGAAATTAATACCACCGGCGCAAGCGTGGTTAGTGCAAAGCTATTGAAACAATTAATGCCCGACCAAAAACCAGTCGCTTTATTGCAAATCACACCACAAAACCAATATTTTGTCCGATCAGGCCTTATCTCGGCAGGCAGTAATGAATTACCAAATCACACGGCATCCTTTGCAGTTAGCAAAAACGGTCGCGTTGATAACAAATCGTTTGTAACGTTTGTAAATGAGCGCGGCGGGGTTCGTCTTGAAAAAACCTATTATTTAGCCGATGGAAGCTATGTCGTTGAGGTCGAACACCGGATAACTCAGCTCAATCAAAACAATACCGGCGGCTTAGTTCTTTACAACGAAATCGTACGGGATAGCTCGGCCGTTAGCGACAGTGAGTTTTATAGCACCTTTACCGGCCCCGCGCTGTATACCGATAAAGATAAATTTCTTAAGATCAATTTTTCTGATATTGAAAAAAATAAAGCAGATATTCCAAAGCAAATCCCCGCCGGGGAGCCCGGCTGGATTGCCATGGTGCAGCATTACTTTGCAAGCGCTTGGATACCCAGCGATAAATCGGTCAGAGACGTGTATGTTGGAAAGGTAGAGCAAAATCTGTTTCGAATCGGCTTACAAGTTCCAATTGCCGCAATAGCAACGGGATCCAGTTATGTTGAAAGCACACGCTTATTTATCGGCCCCCAGGAGGAAACGCTCTTGGAGAAAATTGCTCCTGGCTTTGACTTAATTAAAGATTACGGCTACCTCACGGTCATTGCAAAACCAATTTTTTGGCTCTTAGAACAAATTCATTCCTACGTTGCCAATTGGGGCTGGTCAATCGTTATTCTGACTCTCATTATTAAATTAGTTTTCTTCCCACTTTCCGCTGCTAGCTATAAATCGATGGCACGCATGAAAGAAGTGCAGCCGCGATTAATGAATCTCCGCGAGCAATTTAAAGGTGATCCACAGAAATTAAATCGCGCGATGATGGATCTTTATAAGCAAGAAAAGATTAATCCTTTGGGCGGATGTTTGCCAGTGGTTGTTCAGATTCCTGTTTTTATTGCTTTGTATTGGGTCCTGCTTTCGTCGGTAGAAATGCGAAATGCGCCATGGATTCTTTGGATTAAGGATTTATCGGTACCCGACCCCTATTTCATCTTGCCAATCATTATGGCGGTGTCGATGTTCGTGCAAACGCGCTTGAATCCCACGCCACCCGACCCACTCCAAGCAAAAATTATGCTGTGGATGCCCATTATCTTTTCTGTCATGTTCTTCTTCTTCCCGGCAGGACTGGTGTTGTATTGGGTGGTTAACAATATTTTGTCAAT
>JACCDG010048082.1_pt1 | contig 12848 bp, 11 predicted proteins | sample 7442471 | NCBI WGS metagenome assembly JACCDG01 (sample SAMN15323444, study PRJNA562643) | freshwater metagenome | isolation source: river surface water | place: USA:Blue River Watershed | collected 2017-08-17 | reverse complement strand
CGTGTCCATGTTCACCCTGGACCGCGAGCAAGGCTCGTTTGTGCTGACGCAAGAGAACGTGCGCATTCCCGCCGACACCAAAGAGTTCGCCATCAACATGAGCAATATGCGCCACTGGGACGAACCCGTGAAGCGCTACATCGACGAATGCCTGCAAGGCGAAGAAGGCCCACGTGGCAAGAACTTCAACATGCGTTGGATCGCTTCCATGGTGGCCGATGTGCACCGCATCTTGACCCGTGGCGGCGTCTTCATGTACCCCTGGGACAAGCGCGAACCCGGCAAACCCGGCAAGCTGCGCCTGATGTACGAAGCCAACCCCATGAGCTGGTTGGTCGAACAAGCCGGTGGTGCCTCCACCAACGGCCATCAACGCATTTTGGACATCCAACCCACGCAGCTGCACGAACGTGTGAGCGTGATCTTGGGTTCGAAAAACGAAGTCGAGCGCGTCACCAGTTACCACGCCAAAGCCTGATCAACGCCATCAGGCGTTCTCACCCAAAGCCCAACTGAGGTTGGGCTTTTTCTTTGGCTTGAAAACCGTTTTGCATCCATGACCTCTTCGCGCGCCGGCACGCTCGGCATTGACTTTGGCACCTCGAACTCCGCCGTGGCCTGGGCAGCCCCGGACGGTACAGCACGTCTGATCGCGCTCGAGGGCGATGCACTGGCCATGCCTACCGCTGTGTTTTACAACGCCGAAGAAGGCAGCACACATTTCGGACGCGAGGCCATCACCCACTACCTCGAAGGAACCGAAGGGCGTTTGATGCGTTCGCTCAAAAGCCTCCTGGGCAGCCCCTTGCTCCACGAGACCACGCTCATCAACAACCAGCTGGTGAGTTTTCAAGACATCGTGACCACTTTCTTGGCAGCTTTGCGCCAACGCGCCACTGAGAGCCTGGGCCACACCCCACAACGGGTGGTGATGGGGCGTCCAGTTCACTTCGTGGATGACGACTTGGCACGCGACCAGCAGGCTCAAGCCTCGCTGTTGCAGGCTGCACACGCGGTGGGTTTTCAAGAGGTGTCATTTCAGCTCGAACCCATCGCTGCGGCGCTGGACTATGAACGCCGACTCAGCCGTGAAAGCACGGTGTTGGTGGTGGACGTCGGCGGGGGTACTTCTGACTTCACGGTGGTACGTTTGGGGCCTGAGCGCATGACACGCACTGACCGAACGTCGGATGTATTGGCCACCACCGGCGTGCACATTGGCGGCACCGACTTTGACCGCCAACTTAACCTCGAACACGTGATGCCCTTGCTGGGCTATCGCCACATCGGCCCACAAGACCGCCCAGTCCCCAGCAGCTTATTCATGGATTTGTCGACCTGGCATTTGATCCACTGGCAATACCAACCCCGCGTCATCAGCCACGCCCAAGGCCTGCGCAGCAACTACACCGACGAGCATTTGCATGCGCGTTTGATGCGTGTGCTGCAAGAACGCCACGGACACCACATCGCCCACGAGGTAGAGCAAGGCAAGATCCGTTGCTCCTTGCAAGACCAAGACACATCATTGGACTTGTCCTTCCTGGAACCTGAGTTGCTGGCCACGTTGCATGCACACGCCATGCGCGACCACCTGGCCCCCTTGCTCAGCCAAGCCGTCGCCTGCGCACGCGCTTGCGTACAAGCAGCAGGTTTGCGCGACAGCGACTTGGATGCAATCTACCTCACCGGCGGCTCATCAGCTTTGCGCCCATTTCAACGCGCGTTGCAAGCAGCATTTGCGCAGGTGCCTTTGGTAGAAGGCGACTTATTTGGCGGCGTCGCCTCGGGCTTGGTGTACAGCCGCTGAGCGTCAAGGCGTGTGGGCAGGATTCAGAACAAGCCTGCGCCTGCGTGCTTTTTGAACTGCTCGACAAACATCAAAGCAGCAGGCGTCATCTCGGCGCCTTCTTTGGTCAAGGCCACGATTTCGCGCGACACGCTGGGTGAGACCAAATCCACCGTAGCAACCGCGGTGGTTTGCGACAAAGTTTGGGCACGAGAAATTGCGTAAGAGGGCAAGACCGAAATGCCCTCGCCCTCGCTGACCAAGCCGAGGGCGGTGGCCACTTGCGACACTTCGTAGGCGGGCTGGATGTGCTTGTTCCACTTGGCAAAGGCCTTGTCCACCAACACGCGTAAGCCGCTGCCATGGCGCATCAAGATCAGCGGTTCATCGAGCAGGTCTTGCCACTCCACCTCGCGCTGCTGCGCCAAGCGATGCGCGCTGGGGCACACCACCATCAGCTTGTCGGTGTAGACCGGTGTGGCCAATAAGTCGGACGTGTCGCTGCTGGCGGTACACACGGCCATGTCCACCTCGCCGCGACGCACCAACTCGGGCAACGACGCCACCGGTTCGTCCAGCAAAGCCACCTTGACCTGTGGGTTGTGCAGCCGAAAACTCGCAATCACTTTGGGAAACAAGGCGCTCGCCAACAAGGGCGAGGCTGCCAAGCGCAAACGCCCGGCCTTCACATGCTGGGTGTTTTGCAAAGAGGCAATGCCCGCTTCTAACTGCGCAAACACCTGCTGCACCGTGGGCAAAAACTGCTGACCCGCCTCGGTCAACACCAGGCGACGGGTGGTGCGGTCGAACAACCGCGCACCTAAATCGTCCTCCATGCCACGCACCAGCATCGACAGGGCCGAGGGCGTGAGGTGCAGCTTGTCGGCCGCGCGGGTCATGCTCGACTCTTGGGCCACGGCCAAAAAGGCACGCAGTTGTCTCAAACTCAAATTGGAGGCAGCGATCTTGGAACTCATGGCCCGAGTTTATGCCGCAGACGACGGCCACCCCGATTCAACAAATTGACTGCACGATTGTTCAATTTATATCGCCCCACGCGGCGCCAGGGTTTGATCCAATCACTTCTGTGATCCACTCCAGCCCCACACTCCACACCGGCAACGTGGCCTCTGCGCAGGCGAGCCCACGTGCACCACTGCGTCGCGAAGACAACGCCTTGCTGCGCGGCACTGGCTGTTTCGGGCAGGATGTGCAACTTGCCGACGCCTGCCACATCGCCTTTGTGCGCAGCCCGCAAGCGCATGCGCAACTGCTGGGCATCGACAGCGACGCCGCCTTACAGATCGACGGCGTGCTGGCCGTGTTGACCAGCGCCGAACTCGGGCAGCATGCAATGCCCGCCCACAACCCCTTGCTGGATGTGGTGCAAGACACCGCCTTTCCTTTGCTCGCCTACGCTCAAGTGGCCTATGTGGGGCAACCCGTGGCCGTGGTGGTGGCCAACAGCCGCGCCGCCGCCCGTGAGGCCGCAGGCGCTGTCACCCTGACGCTGCACAGCTTGCCCCCCAGCAACGATTTCGCCAGTGAAGACGCCACCACGCGCACACAACACCACAGCGGTCAGATGCCCGCAAGCAGCGCGCATGTGGTGCAGGCGCACATTCGCTCGCCACGCGTGAGCGCCATGCCCATGGAGCCGCGCGCATGCAGCGCCATGCTGCATGACGCAGAAGCAAACAGCCCATACCGCATCACCGTGTGGCTGGGCACACAAACCCCCTCTCGCGCTCAGGCCGATGTGGCGCGTGTGCTGGGCCTGCCCACCGAGCACGTGCGGCTCATCAGCCCCGATGTGGGCGGTGCGTTTGGTGCCAAAGCCTCGGTCAGCCCCGAAGACTTGTTGACGGCCCTGACCGCACAGCACATGCAACGCAATGTGCAATGGCTGGCCAGCCGATCCGACGACTTTGTGGCGGGCATGCAAGGCCGTGGCTCAGTGCTGCAGGGCTGCTTGCATGTCAACGACCAGGGCGTGTTGGAAGGCTTGTGGGCACGACTCCATTTCACACTCGGTGCCTGGTTGCCTTTCTCGGCCGTGGTGCCGCTGCGCAACGCCGCGCGCATCTTGCCCGGGCCTTATGCACTGACGCACCTCGACATTGAAGGCCTGGCCACCCGCGCCCATGCGGCGCCCGTCAACATCTACCGCGGTGCCGGTCGCCCGGAAGCGGCCTTGTTGATGGAAACCTTGATCGAGCAGGCCGCGCGTCAATGCCAGATCGACCCGGTGGACTTGCGCTTGCGCAACCTCATTCCAAGCGAGGCCATGCCCTACACCACGCCCACTGGCGAGGTGCTGGACTCTGGCGATTACGCCTTGGCCCTGCACAAAGCCTGCGCGCAGTTTGACTACACAAATGCACGCAGCCTGCAAACCCAACGCCGCCAGCAAGGCGAGCTGGTGGGCATTGGCTTGGCCTTGTACATCGAGCCCTGCGGTCAAGGCTGGGAGTCGGCCCGCGTGACTTGGCATGAAGACGGCCGCGTCACCGTGGCCAGCGGCGCACCCGCGCAAGGCCAAGGGCATATCACTACTTTTGCCCAACTGGCTGCCGACATCTTGGGCTGCGATGCAGCCAATGTAGACGTGCATTTGGGCAACACCGCGCTATGCCCAGCAGGCACCGGCGCGTTGGCCAGTCGCAGCATTGCCATTGGTGGCAGTGCCATCGTGCAAGCCTGCCGCGCCGTGTTGGCACGCCGCGAAGCTGGCGATGCACTGCCCATCACCGCAGAAGAAAAATTCACCTCCAACGAAGCCTGGAGCTACGGCTGTGTAATTGCGCAGATGCGCATCGACACCGACACCGGCACCCCCACCATCGAGCGCATCAGCTGGGTCGACGATGCGGGCCATGTGCTGCAACCCCGGCTGGTTCACGGCCAATTGATCGGCGGGGCGGCTCAAGGCTTGGGCCAGGCCATGATGGAACGCATGATCTACGACGCGCAAGGCCAACTCATCACCGGTTCTTTGATGGACTACGCCATCCCGCGTGCTGACAACATGCCGCCGATTGAGATCAGCAGCCTACACACCCCCAGCCCTAACAACCTGTTGGGCGCCAAAGGCGTCGGCGAAGCGGGCTGCATCGGCGTGCCCGCCGCCTTGATGAATGCCGCGCGTGATGCGCTCTCGCCCTTGGGCGAATTCGATTTGCAACTCCCCCTGACGTCTGAACAGCTTTGGCGTGTTCTGTCGACCCATTTTGAAAAGGAAACCCCATGAAATACAAAAAATCAGAAGCCAAGGAATACGCACGCGAACACATGGTGGGCGTGTGGGCGGCCAACCTCACCCCTTTCAACGACGCCTTGCAGCTGGACGAAAAAGCCTACCGCGAGAACCTCCACCACTGGGTCAACGACTTGAAGCTCGGTGGCTTGTTCATTGCGGGCAAACAGGCTGAGTTTTTCTCCATGTCCATCGCCGAACGCAAGCGTTTGATCGACCTGTCGGTGGAAGTGGCCAGCGACGCAGGCAACCGCAACGGCGCCGGTGCCTGTGGCATCGTCACCTCATGCTCAGACACCAACCTCGATGTGGTGTTGGAGCTGGCCGAGCACTCGAAAAACGTCGGTGCCGACTATGTGATCGTGCACAGCCCCGTGCTGCACTTTGGGGCCGACACCGACGAAACCATTTACGAGTACTACCGCTACCTGTCGGAAAGAATCGACCTCGGCTTGGCCATGTGGAACCACCCCGACTGCGGCTATGTGATGAGCCCCGAGCTGTGCGCCCGCATTGCCGAGTTGCCCAACGTCGTGGCCATCAAGTACAGCACCGACCGCGCCAAATACGCACGTCTGACCGAGATGGTGGGCGACAAAATTCACGTCAGCAACCCCGATGAACCCGATTGGTTAGAGAACATCATCGAACTCGGTTGGAAGCTCTACCTCTGTTCCACACCACCCTTCTTGTTGCAATCCAAGTTGGACCAACGCATGAACGAGTACACCCAGCTCGCCTTCGCGGGCAAGTTTGAAGAAGCGCGCAAAGTGCGCGACAGCTTGAACCCGGTGCGCGAGGCGATCAAGCACAGCAAACCCAAAGGCAAGCCTCAAGCCCATGGCAAATACTGGCAAGAGCTGCTGGGCCAGCACGGCGGCCCGGTGCGTCGACCCTTGCTGCAATTGACCGAAGCTGAACGCGAAGCCACCCGCCAAGCCTTTGCCCAGTGCGGTTTGCGCACCGCCTGACATGCACGCACCGCTGCCACTGCACGTCAACGGCCAAGCCCTGCGCTTGGACGTGGCGCCGTCGCGCTTGCTGCTGGAAGTCTTGCGCGAGCAATGCCGACTCACCGGCACCCACCAAGGCTGCGACACCGCCCAATGCGGGGCCTGCACCGTGCTGGTCGATGGTGCTGCAGTCAAGTCATGCAACCGCTTGGCGGTGCAGTGCAGCGGTCAACACATCACCACCATCGAAGGCGTAGCGCCGAGCGAATCGGAGCTGCATGTGATGCAGCAATGCTTCAGCAAGCACCATGCGCTGCAATGTGGTTTTTGCACCCCCGGCTTGGTCATGCGTGCCCTGGCCTTGGTGCACGAAGATGTGCCCGCCGAAGACCAGGCCGTGCGTCATGCCCTGTCGGGCAATTTGTGCCGCTGCACGGGCTATGAAGGCATTGTCAAAGCGGTGTGCGAAGGCCTGACCTTGTTGCGCGCGCAAGCCAGCACCCCAGCCCAAGGCCACGCCTAGCCATGCAACATACCGGCTACTTCCGCCCCCAAAGCCTGGCCGAAGCCCAAGCCTTGCTGGCTGCGCATCCCGACGCGCAAGCACTGGCGGGCGGGCAAAGCCTGCTCGCAGCCATGAAGCTCGGCCTGTGCCAGCCCACGCATTGGGTGGACTTGCAAGACCTGGCGGAGTTGCAACACATCACACGCCACCACGACCACTTGTGGATCGGCGCCATGGTCACACACGAGGCTGTGGCCCACAGTGCAGAGGTGAAAACCTGGTGCCCACTGCTCGCGCAACTGGCAGGTGGCATTGCCGATGCGCAAATACGCCATGTGGGCACCTTGGGTGGTTCACTCGCCAACAACGATCCTGCGGCTTGTTGGCCTGCGGGCGTACTGGCCTGTGGCGCCATGGTGGTGACCACCCAGCGCGAAATACCGGTCGATGATTTTTTCATCGGCTTGTTCACCACCGCTTTGCAAGCGGGCGAGTTGATCGTGGGCGTGAAGTTCCCACCCATTGCTTCGGGCCATTACCTCAAATATGAACAAGCGGCATCACGCTTTGCCCTCGTGGGCGTGGCCGTGACCCGCAGCGCCCAACACACGGTGCGCGTGGCCGTCACAGGCCTGGGCCAAGGTGTGATGCGCTGGCAGGCCGCCGAAGATGCGCTCAGCACGCAGTGGCGCGTATCCGCTTTGGATGGCCTGTTCCTCGCCGACACAGAGGCCATGGGCGATGTGCACGCCAGTGCCAACTACCGCGCCCACTTGGCTGCGGTGCTGTGCCGTCGTGCCGTGGCACACCAGACCGGTGAATCACCCACCATGCCACGTGGAGCCAAACCGCGTACCACCTCATCTGTTCGAACCACCGCCAACACCAACACCACGCCCCCCGGCCACACCCTGCAAGGCGAACATGTGTTGAACGCCGACTTGCTCCAGGTGTGGCAAGCCCTGCTCGACCCGGCCATCTTGCAAATGAGCATCCCGGGCTGCTCGGCCATGCGTTTGCTCAAGCCCAACCACTACCAAGCGACGGTCAAGGTGGGCTTGGGTCCGGTGTCGGCCAAGTTTGAAACCCTGGTGCAGTTGCACCCCGACATCGCACCCACGCCAGGTTCTACGCAAGCGCGCTGTGGCTTGGATGTATCGGGCCAAGCCGGTGCGTTGGGCAGTGGCCAAGCGAACGTTCAGGTGCAGTTAGAACAAATCGGTCCACACACACGTTTGCATTGGTCGGCTCAGCCACAGTTGCAAGGCACCTTGGCACAACTTGGCAACCGCTTGGTACAAGCCAGTGCACAGCGTTTGAGTGAACAATTTTTCGAACGCTTTGCACAGGCCCTATCGGGTGAAGCACCGAGGGGTGGTGCTTGGTTTTTCTTTTATGCTTTGTCTCAACCGCTGCGCCGCTGGTGGCAGCACTTTTTCAGGAAATAAAGTCCGATGACTTCTTCTCACGACGCGCCTCGCCATGACCATTACAGCGCACCGCTGAACTTTCAACACTGGACCGATGAGCACGCCCATTTGCTCAAGCCCCCCGTAGGCAACCAGCAAATTTGGAAAAATTCTGATTTGATTTGTACCGTGGTCGGTGGACCCAACCAGCGCACCGACTTTCATGTGGACCCGTTTGAAGAATATTTCCACCAGTTCAAAGGCAATGCCTCCTTGCTGATTGCCGACCGTGGCAAGTTCGAGCGCGTACATTTGCGCGAAGGCGATGTGTTCTTGCTGCCCGCTTTTGTGCGCCACTCGCCCCAACGCCCCGAAGCAGGGAGCATGTGCACCGTGATTGAACGCACCCGCCCCGTCGGCGTGGTGGATGCCTTTGAGTGGTACTGCGCCGAGTGTGGCCATCTGGTGGCGCGCCGCGAGCTGCAACTGCAAAGCATTGTGGAAGATCTGCCCAAGGCCTTTGCCTCGTTTTACGACACGGCCGACAGCGAACGCACCTGCCCGCATTGCGGCACGGTTCACGCTGGCAGAGACTGGCACACTTGGCACCAACGTTGCGCCCATAATTTCCCCAACACGACCCTTTGATTTTTTGAACAACACAGGAGACTTCCCCCATGTCACAAACCACCCTCAAAGCCATTTGCGCAGCTGCCATTGCCACCTGCGCCTTGGCCACCACCTCGGCCTCGGCCCAAGTGAAAATCGGTTTCATGTCCACCTTGTCAGGCCCTGCGGCCTCCTTGGGTCAGGACATGTACGACGGCTTCATGCTGGGGGTGGAGCATGCTGGTGGCAAGCTGGGCGGTGCCGCCATTGAAGTGATCAAGGAAGACGACCAACTCAAGCCCGAGTTGGGCGTGCAAATCGTCAGCAAGTTCATCGAGCGCGACAAGGTGGATATCGTCACCGGTGTGACCTTCTCCAATGTGATGATGGCCGTGGCCAAGCCCTTGGCCGATGGCAAAGCCGTGTTCGTGGGCTCCAATGCCGGCCCCGCACCTTTGGCCGGTGCCCAGTGCAATGCCAACTTCTTCTTCACTTCGTGGCAAAACGACATGCAAGCCGAAGTGGTGGGCAAGTACGCCACCGACAAGGGCTACAAAAACGTCTACATCATGGCGCCCAACTACCAGTCGGGCAAAGACAATGTGGCAGGCTTCAAGCGCTATTTCAAAGGCGGTGTGGCGGGCGAGGTCTACACCACCGTCAACCAACCCGACTACTCGGCTGAAATCGCGCAAATGCAAGCGGCCAAGCCCGACGCCCTGTTTGTGTTCTACCCCGGCGGCATGGGTGTGAACTTTGTCAAGCAGATGCGCCAAGCGGGTTTGCTGGGTCAGATTCCGTTGTTGTCGGTCTCCACCACCGATGGCTCCACCATTCCGGCGCTGAAAGAAACCGCACTCGGCGTGATCTCGGGCACCTTCTGGGGGCCTGACTTCAACAACGCCGCGAGCAAAAAGTTTGTCGCCGACTTCGAGAAAAAATACAACCGCATTCCTTCGCAATACGCAGCACAGTCGTACGACTCGGCCTTGTTGATCGACAGCGCCTTGAAGAAAACCGGCGGCAAAGCCACGGACAAAGCGGCCTTGACAGCGGCTCTGCGCGCGGCCGACTTCAAGTCGGTGCGTGGCAATTTCCGTTTCAACAAAAACGGCTTCCCCATCCAGGACATGCACGTGTTTGAAGTGGCCAAAGATGCACAAGGCCGTGTGTCCCTCAAAACCAGCTCCACACCACTCAAAGACCTGGCCGATCCGTATGTGAAAGATTGCCCGCTCAAATAAGCACCACACGCTCTGCATGAGTTTCAATTTGCTGTTGGCACAAAGCCTCAACGGGCTGCAGTTTGGTGTGCTGTTGTTTTTGATGGCGGCTGGGTTGACCTTGGTCTTCGGGATCATGAGCTTCATCAACCTCGCCCATGGCGCGCTCTATATGTTTGGCGCGTACTTTGCCGCCTTGGTGTTTGCGGCATCGGGCTCGTTCGCATTGGCCTTGTTGGCCGCCGCGCTTGGCGTGTTTGTGTTGGCCGCGCTGCTCGATGCCGGCGGTCTGGCCGTGCTTCACAAGCGCGACCACCTCGACCAAGTGCTGGCCACCTTTGGCATGGTCTTGTTCAGCAACGAGTTTGTGCGCTGGGCCTGGGGCAACTCGCCCTTGTTCATGGACACGCCCGATGCGCTGTCGAACTCGGTGCAAATTTTGGGTTTCAACTACCCCGCTTACCGCTTCGCCATCATCGGCGTGGGCTTGGCCGTGGCCTTGGGTTTGTACGCGCTGATTGAGCGCACCCGCATTGGCATGCTGATTCGTGCAGGGGCCAGCAACCGCGAGATGGTGTCGGCACTGGGTGTGAACATTGGCTGGCTGAACCGTTTTGTGTTTGCCTTGGGCGCAGGTTTGGCCGGTTTGGCCGGAGCCATGGTGGGCCCGATTTTGTCGATTCAGCCCGGCATGGGTGAACCGATTTTGGTGCTGACCTTGGTGGTCATCGTCATCGGTGGCATTGGCTCGATTCGTGGCGCATTTTTAGGCGCCCTGGTGGTCGGTGTGGTCGACACGCTGGGCCGCGTGTTGCTGCCGATTTGGTTGCGTGAATTGTTTGATGCCTCGGTGGCCAATGCCGCAGGTCCGGCCCTGGCCTCGATGTTGGTGTATTTGTTGATGGTCTTGGTGTTGGCCTTCAAACCCGATGGCCTGTTTCCTGTGAAGGCGCGTCAGCAATGAGTAGCTTGCACACACCTGCGGGTACACACCCGCAAGAAACATCAGGCACGGGCTTGCGCACCGCCTTGGCGGGCCTGCTCATCACCGCTCTAACTGCTGTGCCGGTGTATGCCTGGTTCACCCAAGACGTGTACGCCCTCACCTTGTTTGGCCGTATCTTGGCCTTTGGCTTGGCAGCCTTGGGCTTGAACTTGGCCCTGGGTTTTGGCGGCATGGTCAGCTTGGGCCACGCCATGTACATGGGCTTGGGCGCTTATGCGGTGGGCATTTTGTCGAGCTTGGGGTTGCATTCAGGCTGGCTGCACATGGCCACGGCCGTGTTGGTCACGGTGCTGATTGCCGCGCCTTTGGGCTGGGTGGCGCTGCGCACCCAAGGCATTGCCTTCATCATGATCACGCTGGCGTTTGCTCAGCTGTTTTATTACGTCTTCGTCAGCCTCAAAGCCTTTGGTGGTGACGACGGCATCAGTTTGCAACAGCTCAGCGATTTTGGGTTTTTAACGGGCAACAAATTTGCCATCTATGTGTCGCTGCTGCTCACTGTGCTGTTGGCCCTGTGGGTGTTTCAGCATGTGGTGGACTCTCGCTTTGGCTTGGTCTTGCGTGCCACCAAGGTAAATGAACGACGTGTGCAGGCCTTGGGCGCGCGCAGCTTGCCGTATCGGATCACGGCCTATGTGATCTCAGCGGTGTTGTGCGCCTTGGCCGGTTTTTTCTTGGCCAACCTCACCGGCTTTGTGTCGCCCGCCATGATGACCTGGGCGGTCTCGGGCGAACTGATTGTGATGGTGCTGTTGGGCGGCATGGGCAGCGTGTTTGGCCCCGTGGTGGGCGCTTTTGCGCTGCTACTCACGGAAGAAGGTTTGAAGCTGTTGACCGAGCGCTGGCCCATGATTTTGGGCCCGTTGATTGTGTTGATCGTCGTCTATCTCAAACACGGGCTCTGGGGCCTGCTGGAGGAGCGTTGAGATGAGCAGCTTGTTAGAAGTACGCGGCTTGGTGAAAAACTACGGCGGTCTGCGCGTGACCGACCAGGTGAACATCAGCCTCAAAGCCGGACACATCCATGCCCTGATTGGCCCCAACGGCGCGGGCAAGACCACCTTGGTGAACCAAATCGTGGGCGAGGTGCGCAGCGATGCGGGCCAAATTTTTCTCAAAGGTCAAGACATCACCCATTGGTCGGTGGCCAAACGTGCGCGTGCAGGTTTGGGCCGGTCGTACCAAATCAACGCCATCATTCCTGAATTCACCGCCTTGGAAAACGTGTTGCTCGCGGTGCAAACCGCACAAGGCCACAACTTTCATTTCTGGCAAGCCGCCACGGCGCAGCGCACATTGGTGGAGCGTAGCGACGCTGTGTTGGACCTGCTGGGCTTGCTGCCCTTGCGCCAACAACGCGTGCGCGATTTGTCTTACGGCCAGCAACGCCAAATTGAATTGGCCATGGCCGTGGCGTCACAACCCGATGTGCTGTTGCTGGACGAACCTATGGCGGGCCTGGGCCCCGCCGAAACGCAACACATGATCGATGTGTTGCAAAGCCTGCGTCAACAATTTGCGATTTTGCTGATCGAGCACGACATGCATGCCGTGTTCTCGCTGGCCGATGAGGTCAGCGTGCTGGTTTATGGCCAAGTGGTGCTGTGCGACACGCCAGAAGCGGTGCGTGGCAGCGAGGTGGTGCGTGAAGCCTATTTGGGCGACGAGGCGCTGAGCGCATGAGCACGCCACTGTTAGAAATACGCCACGCCACCAATGGCTATGGCGCCAGCCAAGTGTTGTTTGACATGGGCTTGTGCGTGCACGCTGGCCAATGCGTGAGCCTGCAAGGGCGCAACGGCATGGGCAAGACCACCACGCTCAAAAGCCTCATGGGCTTGTTGCCGCTGTGGCAAGGCGAGGTGCTGTGGCAAGGCCAGGCCATTCAACAATTACCGCCGCATCGCATCGCGCAGCTGGGCATTGGCTTGGTGCCAGAAGGTCGGCAGATTTTCCCCAACCTCACGGTGTGGGAAAACTTGGTGGCCACGGCGCGCCCTGCCCGTGCGGGCCACAAGGCCTGGAACTTGGAGCGTGTGTACGCCTTCTTTCCACGCTTGGCCGAGCGTCAAAACAACTTTGGCAACCAGCGCTCGGG
>JACCDG010900823.1_pt1 | contig 12852 bp, 13 predicted proteins | sample 7442471 | NCBI WGS metagenome assembly JACCDG01 (sample SAMN15323444, study PRJNA562643) | freshwater metagenome | isolation source: river surface water | place: USA:Blue River Watershed | collected 2017-08-17 | reverse complement strand
TCACAAGAGAACGTGTCTCTTTGGCTGCTTTGTTCGAGGAATTTGCCTAGGTTTGAGCTGGGGCGTACAGGTTGATGCGGGAAAGCCTCTCATTATATCCGAGGCACTGGTTTTCCCGAATCAAAGTCGGCGAATTACGCCAAATGGCAGGTGGCGCTGGCGTGTAAGCAAATAGCAGCAGCCGAAGCCACATTGAGCGACTCTTCCCCACCCGGCTGGGCAATACGCACATGCAAGGCCGCACGCTCGGCCAACGCGGGTGACACGCCCTGCCCTTCGTGACCCATGAGCCATGCACAGGGCATAGGAAGCTTAATCTCGGCCAGCAAGGTGTGCAAAAACGGACCTTGGTGTGAGCTTGTGCCGACCCAAGGCATGTCCAACGTATTCAAATCGTCGGCACTCAGGCCTTCGACCAAATGCAATCCGAAATGCGCGCCCATGCCAGCGCGCAAAACCTTAGGCGACCACAAAGCAGCCGAGCCTTTGATGGCCAGCACTTGTTTGAAACCAAAGGCCGAGGCACTTCGCAGGATAGAGCCTACATTGCCTGCATCTTGCACGCGGTCAAGCACCACCGTAGGAGTCTTGACTTGGATGTCTAGGGCACTGGGTGCCGCCAAGATAAAACCCATCTTGGCAGGTGACTCTAGGCTACTGATTTCGGCAAAAAGCGCGTCGGGCAACACAGTGTTGCGCTCAGCCGCTTGCGTCCACTCACGCGGTGCTTTGGCCCAGAGCGATTCGGCAAACACCGCATGCTCTGGCTTCACGCCACGCGTGAGCGCAGCGCGACACAGATGATCACCCTCTAGCCAAACACGACCAAGTTTGCGGTACGCGGTGCTGTCTTGCGACAAACGGCGCAGGTCTTTGACCAAGGGGTTGTCACGCGAGGTAATCAAATTCATTTCAAGACCTCTGCCACAGGAGAGAACGATTTGCGATGCCAAGGCGTGGCTCCGTACTCTTTGAGAGCTTGCAAGTGTGCTGCTGTGCCATAGCCTTTGTGACCATCAAAACCGTACTGCGGATACTGCGCATGCAGTTCTTGACACCAGCGGTCACGATGAACCTTGGCCAAGATGGATGCAGCAGAAATGGCTTGCACTTTGCTATCGCCTTTGACGATGGCTTCGGCCAACACATCGAGGACGGGCAAACGGTTGCCATCGACCAACACCTTGGTAGGCTTCAAGCGTAAGCCCTCCACGGCTCGACGCATGGCCAACATGGTGGCTTGCAAGATGTTGAGCTCATCGATCTCTTCCACCGTCGCTTCGGCAATCGAGCAGCACAAAGCCTTGGCGCGAATCTCGTCGTACAAACGCTCGCGCTTCAAAGCCGTCAGCTTTTTAGAGTCGGCCAAACCAGCGATGGGGTTCAAGTCATCCAAGATCACGGCAGCAGCCACCACAGGCCCAGCCAGCGGGCCACGGCCAGCCTCATCCACACCAGCAATTAAGCCCGGGGCGTCCCAAATGAGCGCGGCTTGTTCAGCGCGCAAGAACTTTTTCGATCGCATGAGCCGCCAGTGCGGGTGTATCGCGGCGCAGCGTGTCGTGCAGCGCGGCAAAGCGTTGTTGAACAGCGGCAGTCGCCACAGGATTCGCCAGCCATTTCAGCACCTCGTGCGCCAAAGCATCGGGCGTGGCTTCGTCTTGTAACAACTCGGGCACCACAAAGTCTTGGCACAAGATGTTGGGCAAGCCCACCCAAGGCTGCAGCTTTTTGCGGCGCATGATTTGCCAGCTGAGCCAGTTCATGTTGTAAGCAATCACCATGGGACGCTTGAACAGTGCAGCTTCTAAGGTGGCAGTACCGCTAGCAATGAGCGTGACATCGCAAGCTGCCAATGCTGTGTGCGATTGGCCATTGAGCACCAGCAAATTCGGCACTTCCCCTGCCTCTTTTGCGATGGCTTCAATGCGCGCACGCAACGCTGGCATGGCGGGCAATACAAAATGAATGCCCGGCTGCAGTCGAGCCATGCGTTGTGAAGCCTGCAAAAATCGGTGCGCCAGATACTCAATCTCTGAGCTGCGACTACCCGGCAACAAGGCCACCACTGTGGCGTCTTGCGGCAAGCCAAGCGCTGTGCGTGCGGCACCACGGTCTGGCACATCAGGAATGTTTTTAGCTAAAGGGTGTCCCACATAGGTGGCATCAATGCCGTGCTGGGCGAGCAAATCCGTCTCAAACGGGAAGATACACAACACGTGGTCAACGCTTTGGCGGATCTTTTCGACACGGTCGGCACGCCACGCCCAAATGGACGGACACACAAAGTGAATGGTGGGAATGCCTTGGGCTTTGAGATCACGTTCTAAATCGAGGTTGAAGTCTGGCGCATCCACACCAATGAAAGCACTGGGCGGATTGGCCAGCAAGCGTTCACGCAGCTGAGTGCGAATACCCACAATTTCACGGTAGTGGCGCAGCACTTCCACATAGCCGCGTACGGCAAGTTTTTCGTAAGGCCACCAAGGCTCAAAACCCTGTGCCGCCATACGGGGGCCGCCAATGCCTGCGCTGTGCATATCAGGCCATTTGTCGCGCATGCCGCCCAGCAACAGGCTTGCAAGTAAATCGCCCGAGGCCTCGCCTGCAACGAGCGAGAAAGTCAGGGCCTCGGCCATCGTGTTTAACGAATGATGCCGCGTTGCGGCGAGGTGTGATTCAAGAAGTCCAGCATCATGGCCACATCGGGAGCAGCTTCTGGTTTTTCTTGGGTCAGGGCAGCAATGCGTTCTTTGGCTTGCTCAAGTGTCAAGTCATCGCGGTACAAAGCCTTGTGCATGGCTTTCACCGCACTGATGCGCTCAGCCGAGAAACCACGACGGCGCAAGCCTTCGAAGTTCATCGAACGAGGCTCAGCAGGCTGACCTTGGCACATCACAAACGGCGGAACGTCGGCAAACAACAACGAATGCATAGCCGTAAAACTGTGTGCACCGATGCGCACAAACTGATGCACCACCGTAAAGCCGCCCAAGATGACCCAATCGCCCACATGCACATGGCCCGCCAACTGCGCGCTGTTAGCGAAGATGGTGTGGTTGCCCACCACGCAATCGTGAGCCAAATGCACGTAGGCCATGATCCAGTTGTCGTTGCCCACTTGGGTGATACCTGTATCACCGGGTGAGCCGATGTTGAAGGTGCAGAACTCTCGGATGGTGTTGCGGTCGCCAATGATCAGCTGGCAGGGTTCGCCTGCGTATTTTTTGTCTTGCGGAATTGCACCCAGCGAGTTGAACTGAAAAATGCGGTTGTCCTTGCCGATCGTGGTGTGCCCTTCGATCACGCAATGCGGCCCAACTGTCGTACCCGCGCCAATGCGCACGTTGGGACCGATGATGGTGTAAGGCCCCACCTGCACCGAACTATCGAGCTCGGCCTTGGGGTCCACAATGGCGGTGGCGTGAATAAGGCTCATCGTCTGCTGTTTAGCTTATTGATTGATCTTTAAGCGATAGAGCGCATCGTGCACATCAAATCGGCTTCTGTGGCCACCACATCGCCAACTTTGGCGCGGGCTTTGAATTTAAAGATACCGGCCTTCATGCGGTCCAATTCAACTTCTAAAATGAGCTGATCACCTGGCTCAACAGGGCGTTTAAAACGCGCGCCATCAATGCCAGCGAAGTAATAGACGGTCTTGTCATCAGGGGCAGCACCCAGGGTATCAAACGCTAATAAAGCGGCAGCTTGAGCCAAAGCTTCCAAGATCAAAACGCCCGGCATCACTGGATGGTGCGGAAAATGGCCGCCAAAAAATGGTTCGTTCATGGTCACATTTTTGAGCGCCTTGATGCTTTTGCCTTTTTCGATTTCCATCACGCGGTCCACCAACAAAAATGGATAACGGTGTGGCAATTGCTTCAAGATTTGGTGAATGTCCATGCTCATTTTTTCTGACTTTCTAAAACGGATTCGAGAGATTTGATGCGGTCGCGCAAACGGTGCAATTGGCGCAGCGTGGCGGCGTTTTTCTCCCACGACGCATTGTCGTCGATCGGGAACACGCCACTGTATTGACCAGGCTGACGGATAGAGCGCATGACGACTGACGCAGCAGAAATGTGCACGCCATCAGCTAGTTCCAAATGGCCCAAAACGATCGCGCCCCCACCTACAGTGCAGTTGGCACCAATGCGTGCACTGCCCGCCACACCGGCGCAGCCAGCCATGGCCGTGTTGGCGCCCACATGCACGTTGTGGCCGATTTGAACCAAGTTGTCTAGCTTGACGCCGTCTTCGATGATGGTGTCATCCAAAGCGCCACGATCAATGCAGGTGTTGGCACCAATTTCGACATCGTTGCCAATGCGAACCGCGCCAAGCTGCTCAATCTTTTCCCAGCGGCCTTCAAACAAAGCAAAACCAAAGCCATCAGCCCCAATCACCACGCCCGCGTGGACGATGCAACGCTCACCGATGCGGCAATCTTCGCCAACGGTGATGCCTGATTTGAGCCAAGTGTTTGCACCTATGGAAGCACCACGCTCGATCACGCACAGCGGACCAATGCGCGCACTGACATCCACATGGGCTTGAGGATGAATCACAGCACTGGGATGGACCAAAGGCTCATCACTCACTCGCGTGTGTTGACGCCACAGCTGCGTGAGACGTGCAAAGTAGTGATAGGGGTTATCTGCCACGATCAAGGCCATGCTGACCTTGACAGTTTCTGCAACTGCGGGCGAGACGATGACACAACCCGCCTGTGTAGTGGCGAGTTGAGACTGGTATTTGGGGTTACTTAAAAAGCTCAGCGCATCGGCTTGAGCAGTGTCAAGCGGCGCGAGTTTTTGGATGAGATGTTGGGCGTCGCCAATCAGGCGACCACCCAAGCTTTCAACGATCTGGCCGAGACTCAGTGCCACGGCAGATTATTTAGCGGCGTTGATGACCTTGAGCACTTTGTCGGTGATGTCGTGCTTGGGGTTGATGTAGAGAGCGCCTTCGACAATCAAGTCAAACTTTTCAGCATCTCCAAACTGCTTGATGACGCGGTTCGCGCGCTCCACAAGCTGCTGCATTTCTTCATTTTTGCGAGCACCCAACTCTTCTTGGAATTCACGACGCTTGCGCTGAAAATCACGGTCTTGCTCACCCAGTTGCTTTTGGCGAGATAAACGTTGGGAGTCTGACAAGGTAGGAGCTTCGCGCTCAAACTTCTCGACACCAGCCTTGAATGATTTTTCTGCTTCGATCAAATCTTTTTCGCGTCTTGAAAACTCTTGCTCCAACTTAGCCTGAGCTTGTTTGGCGATGGTCGACTCTTTAAAGATACGGTCTGTATTGATGTAACCGATACGGCTCTCCTCGGCTTGCAATGAAAAAGCAGCCAAGCCCAACACAACGGCTAAGGAAATTTGACGAGTAAACATAGTCATCAGAAGGATGTCCCGATTTGAAATTGCAACTGTTGAATTCTATCGCCTGGGAAGGAACGAATTGGCCGCGCCCAAGCAAAACGCAATGGCCCCATTGGCGATACCCAGCTCAAACCAACGCCATAGGCACTTCGCAACTGGGCAAAGTCAATTTTTTCAAACTCACCATAGACGTTACCCATATCGTAAAAGCCATACAGACGCAGCGATCGATCGTTACCCGCACCCGGGAAAGGCAGAAGGAATTCAGTATTAACTGTCACCTTTTTAGCACCACCAATCACAGGCCCCGTAATATCGCGCGGACCAAGCGTGCCCTGCTCAAAACCACGAACGGAGCCTAAACCACCCGAATAGTAGTTTTTATAGAAAGGCAAAGCTTGACCATTTAAGCCCTTACCCAAACCCAAATCCGCATTAAATGCAAAAGTGTATTGCTTTGTAATTGCAAAGTACTGCTGATACTGCCCACCAAACTTGGCATAGCGTGCATCCCCAAATGTGCCCAGCTCGCTATTCATGCGAATGAACTTACCATTATTAGGATTTAAGTAACTGTCTCGACTATCGCGCGCCCAGCCAGCAGTAACTGGCACATTTGACGCCATACATCCAAACTGTTGGCAAAGGTTCGCGTGAACGCCCAGCATATTGGTGCCCGGGACAAGCTCCGTTCGCTCTGCAGCTGTGCCCACAAAAATTCGATCTAATTCACTAAATGGCAAACCAAATCGCACGCCCAAACCTGATGTGATCATTCGGTAGTTACCGCCTTGTTCAATATACGGCTTGCTAGATCGGTGATACAACTCAAACGTGCGCGAAACACCGTCTTCCGTGAAGTATGGGTCAGTCGTATTCAACAAATAGTATTGATTAAATTTACTTGTACTGACTTGCAAGCCAAGGTTGTGGCCTGAACCAAACACGTTATCTTGCTGAATACCAAATGACAATGTGACTTTTTCAGCATTGGAAAAACCCGCACCCAATGTCAACATACCAGTTGGCTTTTCGATCACCTTCACATTCAAATCAACTTGATCTTGAGTGGATGGCACTTCTTGGGTATCAATTTCAACATCCTTGAAATAACCCAAGCGATTCACACGATCACGTGATAAACGAATTTTCTCGCCGTCGTACCAAGAAGCTTCAGTTTGGCGGAATTCACGACGCACGATTTGGTCACGTGTTCGGTTATTTCCTGCAATGTTGATACGACGCACATAGGCACGACGTGCAGGATCAGCAACCAAAACCAGTTTCACACGGTTGGTTGTACGGTCAATTTCTGGACGCACATCCGTACGTGCAAAGGCGAAACCAAAATTACCAAAGTACTCGTTGAAAGCCTTGGTTGTGCGGGTTACTTCATCGGCGTTGTAGGCCTTGCCTGCTTGAATTTCAATCAAGGATTTAAATTCGTCATCTTTGCCAAGGTAGTAGCCTTCCATCGCCACCTCAGACACCACAAAGCGATCACCCTCGGTCACGTTGATGGTGATGCTGATGTCTTGCTTATTGGGCGAGATCGCGACTTGGGTGGAATCGATGCGAAATTCCAAATAACCACGCGCCAAATACCAAGCGCGCAAAGTTTCCAAATCGGCGTTGAGCTTCGTACGTGAATATCGATCTGATTTGGTGTACCAACTCAGCCAATTGCCAGTGCCTTGATCAAATTGGTCTAACAGTTTGGACTCATCAAATGCCTTGCTGCCCACCACACGCATTTCTTTGATCTTGGCCAGGTCGCCTTCCACCACTGTGAAAGACAAGTTCACACGATTGCGCTCAGCAGGTGTGATGGTGGTGATGATTTCAGCGCCGTACAAACTACGGTTGACATACTGGCGCTTCAACTCTTGCTCAGCGCGATCAGCTAAGGCTTTGTCAAACGGACGACCTTCTGCCAAGCCGATGTCTTTGAGCGCTTTTTTCAGCGTATCTTTATCGAACTCTTTAGTACCAATGAATTCGACAGCTGCAATATTGGGACGTTCTTCGACGATCAACACCAAGACATCGCCATTGACTTCAATTCGCACATCTTTGAACAAACCTAAAGCGAACAAGCTACGAATGGCGGCTGCGCCTTTTTCGTCGGTGTAGTCATCACCTACACGAAATGGAATAGACGCAAACACGGTACCAGGTTCAACACGCTGCAAACCCTCTACGCGAATATCTCGCACGTTGAAAGGGTCCGCAGCCAAGGCATTGAATGCCATCACGGTGCCAGCAACGAATGCGGCAGTGCGGGCCAATGTGGTGCGACGAAATTGTGAGAGTTGCATGTTCATGAGGTGTTTAGGGGACTTATGGGAGCCAACCCAGGCGAACCACGTCGTTAAAAAGAGAAAAAGCCATCAGTGACACAAGTATCGCCAACCCCACGCGCTGCATGGCGTCTAGCCATTCAGGCGAAGGAGGATGCCCTGTGCAGGCCTCGTAAAGATAATACAACAGGTGCCCACCATCGAGCATCGGCAAAGGCAACAAGTTGAACACGCCCAGACTGACGCTGACTAGCGCCAAATAGCTCAGGTAGGCACCCAGTCCAATGCTGGCAGAACGCCCTGCATAGTCTGCCATCGTGAGTGGGCCACTGAGGTTGTCGAGTGATGCATTTCCTGTGAGCAAACGCCACAACATATCGAGCGTCATCGCGATGACTTCCCATGTCTTGGCGACCGCCTGGTGAATGCCATCGAAAAAGCTGTATTGAACCCAAACCTTCGCTGGCTGTTCACCAACTTGGGCACCAATGCGCCCTATGTGCTGCAAGCCTTCGGCAACACGCTCAGGCGTGACCTCCAATCGCAGCAAACGACCATGACGGGTGATTTCCCACACTTGCGTCACGGGCGATTGATATTGGCCACTGGCACGCACGGCCGCTCGTAAAGCGCTGGCATCGGTCAGCACTTTGCCGTCGATGCGCATGACCTCATCGCCCCGCTGCAAGCCAGCAAAATCGGCAGGCTTGCCGGCTTGAACATCTCCCAACACAGCACGACTCCAAGCACCCGTCAAACCGCGCGCTTGCCAAGCATTGGTGTCTTTAGAGATCACGCCCTGTTCAAGCGCAGGCAAACTCAAGATGCGTGTACTTTGCTTGCCCTGAGGCTGAACTTCTAAATAGACAGACGATGCATCTTGTTGAAGCAACCACCAGCGCAAAGCATCGAGTGATGTAACTTCTTCCAAATCACCCGCAGATAGTCCAGCGCGAAGCACCTTGTCACCACTGCGCAAACCAGCGGCCTCAGCCACCGAACCCGCAACAGGCGCAGACAAGGTAGCTTGTGTTTCGTATTGGCCAATCCAAAAGGTGGCGGCGTACAAGCACACCGCCAACATCAAATTAGCGACTGGACCAGCGGACACGATGGCTGCCCTCGTCCACAAAGGCTGACGGTTAAATGCCATGGGGGCATCTTGGGAAGATACATCGCCATCTTGCTCGTCGAGCATCTTGACGTAGCCACCGAGTGGAATGAGACTGATGCAAAACTCAGTGTCTTGACCGGCATGTGGCCGGCGTGATTTCCAGCGCAACAAAGGCTTACCAAAACCAATGGAAAACGTGAGCACCTTCACACCACATGCCACCGCAACACGGTAGTGGCCCCACTCGTGCACGGTGATGAGCACACCGAGTGCGAGCAAGAAGGCTAAAAGCGTCATGGCTTACTTAGCCAAAAGACGAACTGCATCTTCAGCCACAGCCCGGGCTTGAGCATCTAAAGCCAACAAGTCATCCAAACTGTTCGGGGCAGTTGGCGAGAGGTGCGCCATACAGCTTTGATTCACTGCATGGATTTGGTCGAATCGAATGCGATGTTCTAAGAATGCTGCCACCGCAATTTCGTTGGCCGCATTGAGCACTGCTGTGGTGCCACGTGGTCCACGCAATGCATCCCATGCCAAATGAATACCTGCAAAGCGCTCGAGGTGTCCATGGTCGTCCAAAGCTTCAAAAGTCATGGCAGACAAAGAATGAAAGTCCAAGGCTTGTGCGCCTGAGGCCATACGCTCAGGCCAACTCAAACCATAGGCGATGGGCACGCGCATGTCTGGCGTGCCCAACTGCGCCACCACAGACATGTCACGGTACTGCACCATCGAATGGATGATGCTTTGGGGATGAATCACCACCTCTAGGCGCTCGGGTGGCAGGCCAAACAAATAACGCGCCTCTATCACTTCCAGCGCTTTGTTCATCATGGTGGCGGAGTCCACCGAAATTTTGCGACCCATCACCCAATTGGGGTGTGCACACGCTTGCTCAGGCGTGACGTCTTTGAGCGTAGATAGGTCGCGTGTGCGAAAAGGCCCACCTGATGCAGTCAGGATGATTTTTTCTACACGGCTGTCCCACGTGGATGCATCTTCTGGCAAGGACTGAAAAATGGCCGAGTGCTCGCTGTCAATCGGCAACAGCGTGGCACCGCCTTGTTTGACTGCATCCAAAAACACTTCAGCCCCCACCACCAAAGCTTCTTTGTTGGCCAAGAGCAGGCGTTTACCAGCGCGTGCCGCAGCTAAGCAGGGCGACAAACCTGCGGCACCCACAATGGCGGCCATGACCGCATCGACCTCTGGGTGTGCAGACACCTCATCTAGGGCCGCCGCACCGCTGAGCACCTCTGTATGCAGGCCTTCGGCATGAATTTTGTCTTTGAGCTGCTTGGCGGCATCTGCATGCACCATCACCACATAGCGTGGTTTGAACTGGGCACATTGGCGCAGCATCAAATCTACTTGGGTAGCGCCTGAGAGAGCGAATACTTGAAAACGATCGCGGTGACGCGCAATCACGTCTAAGGTATTTGTACCGATTGAGCCCGTAGAGCCCAGTACCGTAATGAGTTGTGTCTTCACGTCTGAGTGACTACCTGTGTGGTTTTGTATCAAACCGATTGCGCCAACATCATGGCCAATGGCAAAGCAGGCAGCAATGCGTCGACGCGGTCAAGCACGCCACCATGACCTGGCAGCAATTGGCTGCTGTCTTTCATGCCAGCGCTGCGCTTGACCAAAGACTCAACCAAGTCACCGGCCACACTCATCATGGTTAGAAACAAAACGGCCAGCATCAAAAACGGTGCGCCACGGCTATACAAACGCGAGTACAGGCTCAGGCTGTCTACCGCGTATTGCGTATCAACCCAAATCCATACGCAAGCCATCAGCAAAACACCCACCATGCCGCCCCACACACCCTCCCAGCTTTTGCCAGGACTGATAGCGGGTGCAAGTTTGCGACGGCCAAACGCACGACCCGCAAAATACGCAGCGACATCAGCCATCCACACGAGGAACAGCACTGACAACAAGAAGTTCACACCCATCGCCTTGGCTTGATACATGGCCACCCATGTGAGCCACAAAGCCAACACGCCAACGATCAAACGCAATGCACGCGAAATCGTGGCCCAGCGCTCCACGCCATGGCGAATCAACCATGCCGCCACCAAGACCCAAGCAGCGCCCGTGATGGTCCAAATATTGGCCGGTGCGTCATAGGCCCAGCGTGCTGACCATGCATACAAGCAGAGCATCACACACACAGCCCCTACACGCAAAGAGCCGCGCATGGCAAAGCCGTTCAAACGCCCCCACTCCCACGCACCTGCGGCAATTAAAACAAGGGTGAGGCCTGCCAAAGGCTCGGCCGTGTCAGCCAACAAAGCTGGCAACAACAGCGCCAACAAAACCAGCGCGGTGATGACGCGTTGCTTGAGCATCTGGTTTAAACCGCCATGATTTCGTGTTCTTTGCTGGCGATGAGTTTGTCAATCTCAGCAATGTGACTGTCTGTCACTTTTTGGGTGTCGGCTTCTGCGCGCTTTTGGTCGTCTTCAGACGCGAGTTTGTCTTTCACCAATTTCTTCACCGATTCGTTGGCGTCACGGCGCAAATTGCGCACCGCAATCTTGGCGTTTTCGCCTTCGGTGCGAACCACCTTGGTCAACTCTTTGCGGCGCTCTTCTGACATCGGAGGCATGGGCACACGGATCAGCTCGCCCATCGACGAAGGGTTCAAACCCAAATCGCTGTCGCGAATGGCTTTTTCAATCTTTGCACCCATAGGCTTTTCCCAAGGTTGCACGCTGAGAGTGCGGGCGTCTAACAAAGACACGTTGGCCACTTGGCTGATTGGCACCATAGAGCCGTAGTAGTCCACTTGCACGGTGTCCAGCAATGAAGGGCTGGGACGGCCTGTGCGAATTTTGGTCAAGCTGTTGCTGAAGGCCGCAATGGATTGGCCCATTTTGGTTTCTGTGGTTTTCTTGATGTCAGCGATGGTCATGTTGAGCTCCTGGGGCAGCGCAGTGTGAGATTCGAAAAAACTGGGGAATTACGCGTGCACCAAAGTGCCTTCGTCTTCACCCATGACGACGCGCTTGAGCGCACCGTTCTTGAAAATAGAGAACACCTTGATCGGCAATTTTTGATCACGGCACAACGCAAAAGCAGTGGCGTCCATGATGCCGAGGTTTTGGCCAATCGCTTGGTCAAAAGTAATTTCGGTGTAACGGGTAGCGTTCGGGTCTTTCTTTGGGTCGGCCGAGTAAACGCCGTCGACCTTGGTGGCCTTGAGCACCATTTCGGCACCGATCTCAGCACCGCGCAAAGCAGCAGCAGTGTCGGTGGTAAAGAATGGGTTGCCTGTACCGGCAGCGAACACCACCACTTTGCCCTCTTCGAGGTATTGCAAAGCTTTGGGGCGAACATAGGGCTCGACCACTTGGTCAATCGCGATGGCTGACATGACGCGTGCAGTCAAGCCTGTTTTATTCATGGCATCGGCCAAGGCCAGTGAGTTCATCACCGTGGCCAACATGCCCATGTAGTCGGCAGTGGCACGGTCCATACCCACAGAGCCCCCAGCAACACCGCGGAAGATATTGCCACCACCAATGACAATGGCGACTTCCACACCGAGGTTAATGACCTCAGTCACCTCGTCCACGATGCGAACGATGGTGGCGCGGTTGATACCAAACGCATCATCGCCCATCAAGGCCTCCCCTGACAGCTTGAGCAAGATACGCTTGTAGGCTGGCTTTGGTGAGGTCATGAAAAGGCTCCTTGATGTGTGCAGTTGAAATTGATGTACGGGGGATATCAAAAGGGGAGCCTAAGCCCCCCTTTGTGATTAAGCAGTTTGCTTAGCGGCAGCGACTTGGGCGGCCACTTCGGCTGCAAAGTCGTCGACCTTTTTCTCAATGCCTTCGCCCACCACATAAAGGGTGAAAGAAGCCACTTTGGTGTTGGCCGCCTTGCGCATTTGCTCAACGGTTTGCTTGTCGTTCTTAACGAAAGTTTGTTCAAACAAAGACACCTCTTTGAGGTACTTCTGCACAGAACCTTCCACCATCTTGGTGACAATGTCAGCAGGCTTGCCAGACTCAGCAGCCTTGGCCGCAGCGAC
>JACCDG010268043.1_pt1 | contig 12854 bp, 13 predicted proteins | sample 7442471 | NCBI WGS metagenome assembly JACCDG01 (sample SAMN15323444, study PRJNA562643) | freshwater metagenome | isolation source: river surface water | place: USA:Blue River Watershed | collected 2017-08-17 | reverse complement strand
TGAATATGGCTTGATGGGATACATTTTAAAATTTGACACAAGATTGGCTGTCCGAGATTTTTTTTATTTTTGCTCATAGCGTTTAGATTTAGTTTCGCAAAACAAACCTAATGCTTTAAGAGGTAACAGAAGTTACCTCTTTCTTTAAATTTTATCCGGACAATAATGTATTTTTATGTTAAAACAACAACGGATCATAACACATACCCACATGAACATAGCACAACACAAAATACAGTTGGCACAACGCATCCTCTCCACAGAAGATAAGCAAATCATTAAAGCTATTGAATTAATATTTACACAGGAAGACGACCATTGCGAAATCACAGACGATCAGAAACCTGAACTGGACAAGCGCTTAAAAGATATAGAAAGCGGCAAAGCAAAATTCTACACCTGGGATCAGGCAAAAAAAATCATCCGTAAAAAGTCTAAAAAGTAATTCTATGCCGTCCGTAATCATAAAGATGAGGCCGTAACCGACATACAAAAGGCCTATGAATACCTGGAGGAAAAAGAAAATGAGTTGGGAGAAAAATTACTCCATCGTATAGACGAGTACATAGAAATCATAAAAATGAACCCCTATATTTTCAGAGAAGACTACAAGAAAATCCGGCAAGTTCGTGTCAAACCATTTAAGTACATTCTGCGCTACAAAATATACAAGAACCATGTTGCTGTAATACAACTTTTCTTCGGCAAACAACACCCCTCAAAAAAAAAGAACAAAGTTTAACGCTCCGTTCCGACATCCATCTTTTCCCGACGCGGAAATAAGGTATTCCTCGTTACGCACTCAGCAAATAAGCCCGCCAAGCCGCTCAGCATTTTTTTAGGAGAGCTTGCGCCTAAGGCCTATAAAAAGCTTCACGCCCTTCGGGTGCCCTCGCCTGCGCACAGGGCGTTCCCTGAGCTTGTCGAAGAGCAGCTTGTCATGCTTTATGCGTTCAGTCTTTTTCCCTCACCGGCAGGCTGCTCCGGCTTTTATGTTCAGCTACTTCAGCCTACGCTACGTTACTACGTCTCGCATAACTGCAATACCTAATTGTGTACTACAAGCCACTTTCAAACCAAAACACTGGCCTTCCAGACCATCTACCCTTCAAAAAACCTCTTTTTCACGCCTTTTTTAACAAAAATTTAACATCTCTGCCTAATTGAGCTTCAATGTGGGTTAAAAATCAAGTCCGGCAAAACTCATTGGAATATTCTCATCATTGATTTGTGGAGGGAAGCTGATGATTGGTATTTTAGAATGGTTTACCAATTGGTGAGCATAAGTACCTAAAACCAATCCCGACATCTCTGCATTCTGATCGGTCATCGTAACTACCATGTCGGCATTAATGCTTTTGGCATATTTCAGAGTTTGATGCGCCCTGTTTTGTGCAAATTCTATCCGACTGTCGTGACTCAGACCCTGCGTTTCAGCCAGTTCCTCCACCTGCTTAATAATAACCCGCATTTTCGGCTCAAAATTTTTCTCTTCATTACCCAAAACGCCAAGTATATGTAATTTAGCAGAGAATTTCGACGCAAAATCAATAGTAGCATTTACCTTTTGCCGCGAATGTTCCGAGGAATCAATTGGCAATACAATACTCCGGTAGCCAAATTTATCGGCTTCTTTGCGTACAGTCATCACTGGTATTTTTGAACGCGACAATACACGGTAGGCATTACTGCCCACCAGAAACTCTCCTATAGCTGAGTAACCCTCTGTGCCCATAATAATAAGTCCGACATTGTACTCCTCGGCAATTTTACCAATTTCAAAAGACACCTTGCCGGTAGAAACAACAGTGTTTACTTTAATGCCGTATTCTTTCCGGATTTCAATAGCCATATTCTCCAGTTTTTCTTCCACAGCTGTTGTCAATACAGAAATATCATCCAGTTTAAGTACTGGTAATAATATATCCAGATGAACAGAGGTTTTTATGATGTGTGCCAAAATAAGTTCACCCTTTAAGTAGCCGGCCATAAAGGCACCGTGTTTAATGGCCAAGGAAGCTGTTTCAGAGAAATCAACCGGAATCAATATACGGTCGGTATTTAATTTAATCATAATGAGAGTTTTTAGTAAAAGTATAGGTCATAGTTACGAAAAAAATTGATAATAATCATATTGGCCACTGATATGCGTCAGCCATGCCACGCACATCTGTTTCTACTTTTGCTGAAGAGAAAAACGAGCAAACAGGTATGAGCGCCATATTTATTCTTATCGGATGCAGTTTATTAGTGGCTCTGGGATTTCTGATCGCTTTTATTATTTCCCTAAAAAAAGGGCAGTACGATGATAATTACACGCCATCTGTAAGAATGCTCTTTGATAATGAAAAATCTGAAAACAACAATAAAAACAATTAACGTATGGAAGTCGAAAAATTCAGTTATGACAACAAGATTGTAAAATGGTTCGCTTATGCTACCATGTTGTGGGGTTTGGTGGGTATGCTGGCAGGCTTACTGGTGGCTTTACAATTGGTATTTCCGGCATTAAACATGGGTTTTGCGCCCACCACTTTCGGGCGGGTAAGACCCATACACACCAATGCAATTATTTTCGCTTTTGTGGGTAATGGCATTTTTATGGGGGTATATTATTCCCTTCAACGCTTATGTAAAGCCCGTATGTTCAGCGATATGCTGAGCAAAATCCATTTTTGGGGCTGGCAATTGATTATTGTGCTGGCAGCGGTCACCCTTTTTCTGGGGTATACCACCGGTAAAGAATATGCCGAACTGGAATGGCCCATTGACATTCTTATTGCTTTAGTATGGGTTACATTCGGCTGGAATATGTTTGGAACCATTCTGCGAAGAAGAGAACAACACCTCTACGTGGCTATTTGGTTTTACATTGCCACATTCGTTACAGTTGCCGTACTGCATATCGTTAATTCTATCGAAATTCCTGTAAGTTTCTGGAAAAGCTATTCCTGGTATGCCGGCGTTCAGGATGCATTGGTACAATGGTGGTACGGACATAATGCGGTGGCTTTCTTCCTCACTACTCCTTACCTCGGACTGATGTATTACTTTGTGCCCAAAGCCGCCAATCGTCCGGTATATTCTTACCGGCTTTCCATCATTCACTTTTGGGCTCTGATTTTCCTTTATATCTGGGCCGGGCCACACCACCTTTTATATACGGCTCTACCCGACTGGGCACAGTCGCTGGGCGTAGTATTTTCGGTTATGCTTATTGCTCCCTCATGGGGAGGTATGATTAACGGGCTGCTTACCCTACGCGGCGTATGGGATAAGGTGCGTGAAGATGTTGTGTTGAAGTTTATGGTAGTGGCCATTACGGCTTATGGTATGGCAACATTTGAAGGTCCGATGCTTTCGCTAAAAAATGTAAACGCCATCAGCCACTTTACCGACTGGACTATAGCCCACGTGCATGTGGGTGCCCTGGGATGGAACGGTTTCCTAACCTTTGGGGTGCTTTACTGGTTAATTCCACGTTTATTTAATACCAAACTATACTCTACCCGCCTGGCCAATCAGCATTTCTGGTTAGGTACGCTTGGTATCATTTTCTATGCAGTGCCAATGTACTGGGCTGGTTTTACACAAAGCTTTATGTGGAAACAATTTACTGCCGAAGGCCAATTGCAGTACCAGTTTCTGGATACAGTAACCAAGCTAATACCCTTCTACGCTTTACGTTCAGTAGGAGGTGTATTGTACCTGGCCGGTGCTGTGATGATGACCTATAACTTGATAAAAACCACCAGAGCGGGAATCTTTGCCGATAATGAAGAAGCCAGTGCCCCCACACTACATGCGCATACCGCTCATAGCAGCGAACACTGGCATCGCTGGATTGAACGTAAACCTGTGCAAATGCTTATACTGAGTTTAATTCTCATCCTTATAGGCGGCGCAGTAGAGTTTATACCAACATTCCTGGTAAAATCCAATATACCTACCATTGCCAGCGTTAAACCATACACCCCACTTGAGCTGCAGGGAAGGGATATTTATATACGGGAAGGCTGCTACACCTGTCACTCCCAAATGGTTCGCCCTTTCCGTTCCGAAACATCTCGCTACGGCGAATATTCAAAGGCTGGTGAGTATGTATACGACCATCCATTCCAATGGGGTTCTAAGCGAACCGGGCCGGATTTGATGCGTGTGGGTGGAAAATACCCGGACTCGTGGCATTACAACCACATGCTTGACCCAACCTCTATGAGTGAACAGTCTATAATGCCAGCTTATCCCTGGCTGTTCGATAATCAATTGGATGTAAACAGTACGAAGGCAAAAATAGAAGCCATGATAAAACTCGGTGTTCCGTATCCTGCCGGCTATGCCGACAAAGCCGGTGATGATTTGAAAAAACAAGCGATGGGAATAACTGCTTCGCTGAAGAAGGATAAGATTGAAATAACAGACGACAAGGAAATCATAGCCCTTATTGCTTATCTGCAACGCCTCGGAACAGATATAAAAGCTGACGCTAAAGCGGCAACGGCCACAAAATAAATTGGAAAATCAAAATCCTTGAAATATCCAGGAGCGGCCTATACAAGCGCTAATGAAGATAAGGAGCGATGGCAGGACATTCTATATGGAAAAAACATAAAAACATAAAAACTTTAATTAGATATGAGAAACCATGTTTCCGGGAACACAAACAATGATGAAGTTTATCCCAAACTGGTTATTCCAAATGACAATTTTAATACAATAAACTACATATGAAATACCCATGATACCGCTAACGCAAACACGAATGAGGGCAAATGTGTACTACACATTTGTGCCAGGCGGTACGAAAGGTATGGGTATACCAGATGACAAAAATATAAAAAACATAATCTACATATGAAATTCAAGAACTACCTGGAAACTATTACGGGCGTTGAAATATACCCCTTGTTTTCCCTCATTGTATTCTTCCTCTTTTTTGCCTTGCTTACTTATTATGTAATACGTGCCGATAAAAAAAGAATAGATGAGCTGCGTAACATTCCTCTTAACTCCGGTAACCAAAACGATAACCAATAATTTACGTATGAAGAATTACCTGACGATTAAATCGAAACTATTTGCCAGCATCCTTGTAGGTATGCTTGGTTTTTCAGGACCAATTTGTGCACAAAGCGTATCAGGCAGTGAGCATGCACAAGCTTCGGTATACGCCAATCCTTTATTCATAACGCTGCTGAGTATTATTATTCTGCTCCTGTTTTTTATCGGAATCATTGCCAGTGTAGCCACTAATGTGTCGAAGTTTTACGCAACCAAAACCTTCACGGAAAATAAAACAGGGAAGTCGGCTACGCTGCTGCTGTTCATCATGTTGGGAGCGGGTAATCTGCATGCAGCTGCTCCGGGAAGTATACCTACCCGTTATATTGGCGGACTGGATTATGGAACATTTTACCTGATGCTCTGTATAATTTTAGTGGAAATTGTAGTATTGCTAATTCTAATCCACACCATAAAAACGCTCACGGCAACCGATAAAAAACTTGCAGATGTTATTGAGCAGAAAAAACCCGAACAAAAGGTAAGTCCGATTATAAAATCACTAACCGATGCCGTAGACATAGATAAGGAATCGGACATTCTGCTGGATCATGATTATGACGGCATTAAGGAACTGGACAATAACCTGCCGCCCTGGTGGAAAGTCATGTTCTATCTGACAATTATCTGGTCGCTGATTTATTTGATACATTACCATATTAGCCGCACCGGCGATCTACAGTTAGGAGAGTATAACAAAGAGTTAAAAGTAGCTGAATTGCAAAAAGCTGAGTATATGAAAAATGCAGCTAATAACGTAGACGAGAGCAATGTAAAATTATTGACCGCTGCCAGCGAATTAAATGCCGGTAAGGATTTGTTTATTTCCAATTGTGCTGCCTGTCATGGCAAAGCAGGAGAAGGAACAGTTGGGCCTAATCTTACTGACGATTACTGGTTGCACAAAGGTGCATTGACCGATATTTTTAAAAGTATAAAATACGGTTGGCCGGATAAAGGAATGAAGGCATGGAAAGAAGATTTATCGCCTTTGCAAATAGCTCAGCTTAGTAGTTACATCAAGAGCCTGAAAGGAACGAACCCACCTAATGCCAAAGCGCCTCAGGGAGATTTGTATACCGAAAGTGCAGCGGTTCTGGTCGACAGTACGGCAATACAGGGTGCCGACTCGCTGAAACAAGTAGGAATGGATGGTTTAAGAAAAGACAGTATCGGGCAGGTTAAAAAATAAAAATAGTTTATGGAGCGGCAGAGTGGAGTGGAAACAGCGGAAAAAAAACAGGAGTCGTTTCGCGATTCCATAGCCACAATTGACGAGAAAGGAAAGCGCGCCTGGGTATTTGCTCAACAACCAAAAGGCAGGCTATATAATCTTCGTACAAAGCTCAGTGTTCTTTATTTACTGATTTTTTTCGGATTGCCCTTTGTGACAGTGCATGGCGACCCACTGTTCATGTTAAATGTAATTGAACGTAAATTCATTCTTTTTGGAATGATCTTCTGGCCCCAGGACTTTTTCATCTTCGGTTTGGGAATGCTCATCTTTATTGTATTCATTGCGCTTTTCACCGTAGTATTTGGGAGGGTATTTTGCGGCTGGGCCTGCCCGCAAACTATTTTCATGGAAATGTTATTCCGTAGAATAGAGTATTGGATTGAAGGTGATGCTGCTCATCAGCGGGCTCTGAAAAAACAAAAGCTAAACCCTGAGAAGCTGAGGAAGAAAATCATTAAGCATGTGCTCTTTTTTTTGCTATCCTTCCTGATTGCTAATGCTTTTCTCGCATACATTGTCGGCCTTGATCAGCTTTTTCTTATAGCAAGCGAACCTGTTTCAAAACATACCGGGGGTTTCATAGCCATGCTGCTGTTTAGTGGATTATTCTATGGTGTATATGCTAAGTTCCGGGAACAGGTATGTATTATCGTTTGTCCTTATGGGCGCATGCAGGGAGTATTGCTCGATAAAGATTCGATTGTGGTAGCATACGATCATGTGCGTGGCGAGCCAAGACATAAATTTGACAAAAGAGAGACCGAAAGAAAAGGCGATTGCATCGATTGTTTGCAATGTATAAAAGTTTGCCCTACAGGAATCGACATTCGAAATGGTACACAATTAGAGTGTACAAATTGTACCGCCTGTATAGATGCCTGTGACAATATGATGGAGAAAGTAAATCTGCCCCGGGGATTAATTCGCTATGATTCTGACAATGGTATCCGGAATAAGGTGAAGATGCGTTTAACGGGCAGAATGAAAGCCTACTCGGTTATATTACTGCTGCTTATCATAGCAGAAACGGTATTATTAACTACAAGAAGTGATATTGACGCTACTGTGCTGAGAGCCTCAGGTCAAATGTACCAGGAGCAGCCCGGTAATAAAATCAGTAACCTGTATACCATTAAACTGATTAATAAGACCCGCGAAACTTTTCCGGTTAGCTTTAAACTGGAAGAAGCACAGGGAGAAGTAAAGGTGGTTGGAAAAGACATCGTGGTAAAACCCGAAGCGATTGCAGCTGGCGAATTCTTTATCATATTGGATAGAAAGAAAATAAAGCAACGAAAAACAAAATTGTATATCGGGATTTATTCGGGAGAAAAAAAAATAAAGCAGGTAAAAACCAATTTTTTCAGTCCGGTTGTTTCACTTTAATTAAAAGCACATGAACATTAGTTGGGGAATACGCATAGCAGCACTATATATTGGTTTTGTGTTGTTAATTGGGACATTGGTTTTTAAAAGTATGAACGAGAAGGTAGATCTGGTAAGTGATGATTATTACGCCCGTGAGCTGAAGTTTCAGGAGAGCATTGATGCACGTAGTAATGCGAGTAGCTTGCCGTATACTATCGAACACCATTTTGAAGGTGGGGAGCTTTTGCTACGTTTTCCTGAACAAATGCCGGGCAATACACTGAGCGGAGAAGTAATTTTCTTTCGTCCTTCAGATTCAGGCAAAGACTTTAGGGTAAAGATGAAACCCGATACGGAAGGCATACAACGCATCCCGCTATCCTCTTTTGAAAGGGGTTTATATAAAATGCAGTTTGAATGGAAACAAGAGGGTAAAGTGTATTTCAGCGAAGAGAGCATCTTTGTTCCCTGATCAACTATTTACAACATGAGCTATTCTCTTGCAGCACTAACATTAGGTTTTCTGGGCAGCTTTCATTGCATTGGCATGTGCGGACCCATAACCCTGGCATTGCCTCTGCAGCAGCCTTCTGTTTTGTCACGGCTTATTGGTGCCGCTCTTTATAATATAGGTAGGGCGGTTACTTATGCTGTTTTTGGCTTGCTGTTCGGTGCTCTCGGGCAAAGTTTTGTGATAGGTGGATACCAGCAGGCTCTTTCTATTGGCGTCGGAAGTTTTTTATTATTAGCTGTATTATTGCCTTCACAATGGGTGTCACGTTTTTCTATAACCCGCCCACTGTATTGTGCAGGCGAAAGATTGAAAAAAGGATTACGTTATTTATTTGGACAAAAGAGCCATACTTCTGTTTTCCTGATCGGTTTATTAAACGGGCTTCTCCCCTGTGGTTTGGTATATATGGGTCTTGCTGGCGCTATTGCAACAGGTAATGCTTTCAACGGCGCCCTGTTTATGCTTTTATTCGGAATAGGAACCTTCCCGGCTATGCTGATGTTAAGTTTTGGTGGAAACCTGCTAAAAATTTCTGTTCGTCAGAAAATACGAAAGTCGGTTCCTTTGGTGGTATTCCTAATGGGACTGCTGCTTATACTTCGCGGCATGAACCTCGGTATTCCTTACCTGAGCCCGGAATTAAGCAGGACGGGACGTGTCGTAAATTCTTGTTGTCACAAAAAATAACACCATGTTCTGGGAAAAATACGATTATCACCATTTAAAACATGCGGTACTGGAGGGTCTTAGCAATAATGCCAATTACAGTACCCAAAATATCCTGGGATTACCCGCTACTTACCTCGATGAAGAGATTTTTTATGATGACGCTCCTTTTCTGAAAGATGCGCCATTCTTGTCTACTTTCATAGCCAATCCTAATCATATTGGTTGCCACACCTTTGGCGACAAACACGAAGAAGTGTTTAAAGGTACGCAGGAGATAGAAAAGGATTTGATAAGAATATGTGCGGAGGAAATTTTTGGCGGCGGGCAAGGACAACAGGATGGTTATGTAGCTTCTGGTGGAACTGAGGCCAATATAGAGGCGCTGTGGATTTATCGGAATTATTTTATGCGGGAATATGGAGCCGCCCTGAATCAAATTGCGGTTGTGTTTTCCGAAGACACACATTACTCAGTTCCGAAAGGAATTAACCTCTTGCAGATTCAGGGAATTATACTGAAAGTAGATGAAAACAAACGGAGTATTTTGGAAAATGATCTGGAAACTAAAATTCCAGAGGCTTGCAAACAAGGCGTCAGGTATTTTATCATTGTTCAAAATTTATCTACTACCATGTTTGGTTCGGTCGATGATATTATGCGCATTACAGAATTTTTCAGTCTGCATCACCTTAATTTTAAATTGCATGTGGATGCAGCATTTGGCGGGTTTATCTACCCCTTCACAAATCCGGACAGCCCATATACTTTCAGGAACCGACATATAAGTTCCATTGCAATTGATGGCCATAAAATGCTTCAGGCACCCTATGGCACTGGTGTTTTTCTGGTTCGAAAAAACCTTATGCCCTATGTTTGTACCGATGAAGCCCGTTATATTCCCGGAAAAGATTATACCCTTTGTGGTAGTCGTTCGGGAGCCAATGCAGTATGTGTATGGATGATTCTGCGCATGCACGGTTCTACTGGATGGTCTGTAAAAATGCACCGTTTACTGGATAAAACCCTTTATATCTGCAATGAATTATATAGTGCGGGAATTGAGTTTTACCGGAACAGGTTCGTCAACATTATTGCAATAAAAAGCAAATACGTTTCGCCGGTATTGGCAAAAAAATACTTTCTGGTGGCCGATGCTTACGACCGCGATCCAAAGTGGTATAAAATAGTGGTAATGCCTCACGTTAAGCAAGGAGTTATTGACCGTTTTTTGCATGATATCCGGAATGAAGTCATGCACCGCTCTGTTTAATTTATCCCATTATTATGAAACTAATTACAAAGTATAATACCCCTGCTCCGCGTTATACCAGCTATCCTACAGTGCCTTTGTGGGACAGCAAGGCACCTGATCAGGACGCCTGGAAGAAGTTGGTGAAAAAATCATTCCGGGAAAGCAATCGGCAGGAAGGTATCAGTTTGTATATACACCTTCCCTTCTGCGAAAGTCTTTGTACCTATTGCGGATGCAATACCCGTATCACAGTTAACCATAAAGTGGAGATTCCTTATATACGCTCACTCCTGAAGGAATGGGAACTTTACCTGAAGGTATTTGAGGAAACACCGTTTATCCGTGAAATTCACCTCGGTGGCGGCACACCCACGTTTTTCAGTCCGGCTAACCTGGCTTTGCTTATTAAAGGCATTCTTTCTACGGCCAAAACCCTGCCGGAATCCGGTTTCAGTTTTGAAGCGCATCCCGGAAATACCAGTGAACAACACCTCCGTACCTTATACAACCTGGGTTTCAACCGGGTAAGCTTTGGTATTCAGGATTTCGACAAAAAAGTTCAGCACGCAATACATCGGATGCAAAGTTTCGAAGAGGTGCAGGGTGCAGTAGAAAAAGCACGCGATATAGGATACAGTTCTGTTAATTTCGATCTTATTTATGGCCTCCCGTATCAAACCAGAAAAAGTGTTACCGATACCATTTACAAAGTACGACAGCTTAAACCCGATCGTATCGCTTTTTACAGCTATGCGCATGTACCCTGGATAAAACCCGGACAAAGAAAGTTCACGGAGCAGGATTTGCCGGTTGATAAAGAAAAAAGAGCACTTTATGAAATTGGCCGGAAGTTATTTAAAGAAGCCGGTTATGTGGATATCGGCATGGATCATTTTGCGCTGAAATCAGACGGCCTGTATAAGGCAAAATTAAAAAACACCCTGCATCGCAATTTCATGGGTTATACAGATTCTTCTACACGTTTGTTGATTGGGTTGGGCGCTTCCTCTATAAGTGACAGTTGGTATGCTTTTGCTCAAAATATTAAAATGGTAGAAGAGTATCAGGAGGCTGTAGAGGCAGGAAAATTCCCGATTTTTAAAGGCCACATATTGAATGAGGAAGACCTGATTCTTCGCCAGCATATTTTAAATATTATGTGCCGTTACGAAACCTCATGGGAAAGACAGGAGGTGCAAACAGAAGCAATTTATAGAGCTATAGCACGTCTTGCAGAGCCGGAAAAAGACGGACTGGTTGAATTAAGTCCTTTGCGCCTGAAAGTAAATGCCAAAGGACGGGCTTTTCTGCGGAATATATGTATGGCCTTTGATGCACGTTTATGGAAAGCAAATCCTCAACAGCAAATGTTTAGCGCTTCGGTATAGAATTAGCTTATTTTAACATTCTCCAACATAAAGTTTGCGGGATTTTGACTAACTTTACTCTGATGAAATATCCATGAGTGCAATGCTCAATGAAGATAAAGTGTGATGGCAGGATATTTACATAACGAAAATATAAAAAACAAAATCTGCACGTGAAAGCAGGATTTATCATATTGCTTACTTGTATATGTCTATTGGCTAACAACCTCTTGTTTTTATATTTTCATAATCAATCCTATATTCCGGAAAGAAAAACCCTTAGTTGTTCTAAAAAACAGAGTTCTTCCTGTTGCAGCACAAAAGAAAATAAAATCAGAGAAACCCGGACGGAGAGTTGTTGTGGAATGAAGGATTGTTGTTCTGGTGGTTTGCCGGTAATTACATATTCTCTGCCGCTTATTGTGGGCGAAGAAATGAGTACAGAAACAGACTTATTTTCCGTTTATCCTTCCCGAATTCTTTGCCTGCCGGCATATAGTACCACCCAATTATCGGATGGCTTTTTGAATACACTGCTTAAGCCGCCGGCTTGTTAAAATTTCCCTTTACATAAAAGGAAATAAATCCTTTCAAAAACACTGTTTTGACAGGTAAATAACTAATTCAAATAACATGAAATACCCGTGATTCCGATAGCGTAACACAAATAAAATCCCGGGTATACAGGGTACAAAAACATAAAAAACGTTAACTAAACATGAAAAATATAGTATTGGCATTAATTTGCCTCATAAGCTTTAGCTTTAAAACCATAGGCGATGACAAACCAGCCTGTTGTACGGATAAATGCTCGAAAGAGTGCATTGAAAAATGTAAAAAAAATAAATGTACCGATAAGGATTGCTGCAAAAACTGCGAGACTAAAGGTTGTCAGGGCAAAGCCTGCAAGCACGAAGGTGCTGGTTGTTGTGCCGCCAGCCATAAGGATTGCAAAGAAACCTGCAAGGCCGGTAAATGTGACGACAAATGTAAAACTGCCTGCAAAAAAGAGGGTAAAGATTGCTGCAATAAGCAATAAGCAGTTAAAGCAGTACCTTTATAGAAAGAGCTGTTCCAGCACGGAACAGCTCTTTTTTTAATCCGAAAAACTATTTTCCTGGCTGAGCCGGAATTGCATAGGTAAATACCTATGGATAAATATATTCAGGCCAATCCACTGAAAGGAAAATTGGCCTAATGCATATTTAGGTATTATTTTGAGAAAACAGCCTTACACTCCATATACATAATAGGTGGTGTAATACCGTTTGCATTAATATAATGGTCCAATTCCGTTTCACTACATTGCACCATAACATTAATAGCAACGGCATTTACCACTGTAAATATTTTATTTGGATTGGACTAAATAAAATATAACATTGG
>JACCDG010755413.1_pt1 | contig 12855 bp, 10 predicted proteins | sample 7442471 | NCBI WGS metagenome assembly JACCDG01 (sample SAMN15323444, study PRJNA562643) | freshwater metagenome | isolation source: river surface water | place: USA:Blue River Watershed | collected 2017-08-17 | reverse complement strand
GAAACGATCCGTTGGTTCCAGGCCAATCTCGATTCTCCGGCCAAACAATGATCCTGCGAAGGTTCATCCCCGCAGTCTTGGCCGTGATGGTGCTGGGTTCAGGTTTGCCGGCCCAAGATGCCAAATCCAAAACTGCCTCCAAGGAGGAGGAGGGCCGCTACCGGAGTGCGTTGCTCTTCGCCAACGTCATCGAGTTAATCCGCGATGAGTACTTGGATCCTGCAAAAACAGATTACGACAAGATGACCTATGCCGCCCTCCGGGGATTGCTTTCATCCCTTGACCCTCACAGCCAATTCTTGGATCCGGAAAACTATTCGATGATCCGGACGGAAACGGAGGGTCAGTTTGGGGGGTTGGGAATTTCGGTGGGGATGGTGGATAATCAGCTGACCGTCAACGTGCCCATCCAAGGAGGCCCGGCCTTTCGGTCTGGATTAATGCCGGGTGACCGGATCCTGAAAATCGACGGCCAAGGCACCCAAAAACTCACTTTGTCCGAGGCGATCCGGAAACTGCGTGGACGTCCGGGGGCGGCGGTCACGCTCACACTTTATCGGCCTTCGGAAACCCGAACTCTGGAGGTGCCGCTCATTCGGGAAATGATCCAAGTGCCGACCCTGGCCGACGTTGGTCTCCTGCCTTCTCCGCAAACCGGAGGAGAAAGGATCGGGTATCTGCGGATCACCCAGTTTGGAGAAAAAACGGCTACGGAATTCGACCAGGCGATTGATCGGTTGGAGAGGGAGGGCGCGGCGGGGTTGGTCATCGATCTCCGCGACAATCCCGGGGGTCTGGTGGATGCGGCCGTGGAGGTGGTAGGGCGTTTTGTGAATCCCGGTACCTTGGTCGTGGCCACGGAGGGTCGGAAGGCGTCCGTGGGACGAGTGGAGTATTTGGCCAAAGCCGTCAGCCATAAAGTCCGCTGGCCCGCGGTGGTCCTGGTGAACGGGAATACGGCGAGTGCGGCGGAGATCGTGGCCGGGGCGCTTCAGGATTTGGGTAAAGCTGTCGTGATCGGGGAGACCACCTTTGGTAAGGGCTCGGTTCAAACGGTCCAGCCGGTGGATGTTTCCGTCGCGCCGGCGGTGGCGGTGCGGTTAACAACGGCGCACTATACCACGCCTTCCCGGCGCAAAATCCACGGGGTGGGAATTGAGCCCGACATCACCGCCCGGATGACCTTGGCGGAGGAAAAAGCCATTTATCAGAATCGGAGCCCCGGACTGCGCAAGGTTGGTGAGCCGGCTCCGTTGGTCTTTGACGAGCCTTTAGACCGGGCGGTGGACGTTCTGCGGGGATGGAAAGTGGTGGCCCGGCGTACGGCGGCGGCCCGCTGACTGTGCGGGCCTTGGGGATCGAGACTTCCTGCGACGAGACCGCGGCGGCGCTGGTTGAGGCGGATGCTTCCGGGGTGCGGTTGATCAGCCAGCAATTGGCTACCCGGCCGGAAGAAAGCCAAGCCCTTGGCGGCATCGTTCCGGAACTAACCGTGCGGCAGCATTTGGAACTGCTTCCCCGGATCATGCGGGCCGTCCTAGAAAAAGAGGGGACGATCGAGGCCGTAGGTGCCACGGCCGGTCCGGGATTAGCGCCTGCCTTATTGGTAGGCCTGGCCTTCGGCAAATCCTTTGCTTGGGCCAAGCGCGCTTCGTTCCACGCCATCAATCATCTGGAGGGGCATATCTATAGCCCGTTCGTTTCTCGGGAAAAGTGGCCGGAATACCCGCATTTGGCGCTGATCGCCAGCGGTGGTCATACCCTTCTCGTGGATGTGTTGGATGCCCATCATCGAACCATCATAGGTGGAACACGGGACGATGCCGCCGGTGAGGCCTTCGACAAGCTAGCTAGAATGGTAGGGCTCGGTTATCCAGGTGGTCCGGAGATGGAGAAGGAGGCGAGGCAGGGAGAGGTGGGAAAGGTGAAACTCCCACGCCCCATGAAAGGTTCAGAAGAAACGGATTTCAGTTTTAGCGGTCTCAAGAACGCCGCCCGGCTTTTGCTGGAAAAACAGCCCGAGATAGCCCAACCAGGAGCTTTACGCGCCCATTTCTGTGCCGAGGTGCAAGCGGCGATTGCGGAGTGTCTGGCGGACCGGTGTCGCTTAGCCTTGCGTCAGACGGGCCGAAAGCTTTTAACCGTGAGTGGTGGGGTTAGTGCCAATCGGGTGGTGGCACGGGCCCTTGAGGAAGCGGCCCGGGCAGAAGGAGCTACCGTGCTCACCCCGCTGGGGGGATGGAATACAGACAACGCGGCCATGATTGCGGCAGTCACTGCCCGGCGGCAGCTGGACGGTGCCTCATCGGATTGGCAGAACGACGCCGATCCGCGTTGGTCGGTCGGTTCAGGACAAAACGGGCGTTAGCCAGCCGGGGATTTCCCAGTGTTTCAAGCCCGCTGGTAGTTTGGCCACTGGCAACCTGGACCATTCCTCCAAAATTCCAGGATTGGTCCGGGCGGCATCATCCTCCGGGGTGGCGTGAAAGTTCATCACGATGCCTGCCACGGAAAGCCCGGTCTGGAGAATAGAGTCAACTGTGAGCAGGGTGTGGTTGAGGGTGCCGAGGGAAGCACGGCAGACGACCAGAACGGGAAGCCCCAGTTCCAAGGCCCACTCGCGAACGGTATGGGTGGAATCCAATGGCACCCGCCAACCGCCAACGCCCTCCACCAAAAAAGGGCCCGTATTTTGGCTTGTGATTTCTTTCCAGTGGGAGCGAAGGACATCCCACGGAAAGGGGCGATTCTCCAGAAGGCCAGCCGCATAAGGGGCCAATGGAGCCGCGAAGTGAATAGGGTTAATTCTGGTAAGCGACAGTCCGGCTCCCATGGCTTCCGAGAGTTTCCTGGCATCCGAACGGTCCCCGCTGGCAACCGGTTTCAGGGCGATGGCGGGAAGGCCTTGGCTCCGAAGGCTCCGGGTAAGCAGGGAAGTGAGGTATGTTTTGCCGACGCCAGTGTCGGTGCCGGTGATAAAAAGTCCCTTCATTCTGGAATCTCCTTGGCCAAGGCTTTTTGCAGGGCCTCCACCATTCTCTCCAGCTCTTCTTCCGTCGTGGAGTAGGAGGGCATGAGAATGAGGACGTCACCGATGGGGCGGGTCAGGAGGCCAAATTCCCGGGCCGTTTGGCAGATTCGGGCCCCCCGTCTTTCGGCGGCGGGGAAAGGGGTGCGGGACTTGCGGTCAGCCACCAGTTCGATCGCGAGAATGGTTCCCTCCAGGCGCACGTCACCCACCCGAGGATGTTTCCAAAAACCCTGGGAAAGCTCGCGGAGTTGCTGGGCTAAGCGCTGCCGCCTTTTTTGTTCTGCCGGATCCTGCAGAAGCTGGAGACTGGCCCGGGCCACGGCGCAGCCCAGAGCGTTGGCGGTGTAGCTGTGACCATGAAAAAAGGTGTTCTGGTTTGGTCCGTCGAAGGCTCGGAAAATCTCCTCGGTGGCCAGCGTGGCGGCCAAAGGCAGATATCCTCCGGAAAGGCCCTTGGCCAAGGCCACCACATCCGGGGTGACACGTTCATTCTGAGAGGCGAGGGGTGATCCTGTCCGGTCAAAAGCGGTGAGAACCTCGTCCAGCAGAACTCTGGCCCCGACCTTGTGGGCAGCAGCGCACGTTCGCTCGGCATATCCCTCCGGGTGCATCACCATCCCGGCGGCACCCTGCACCCGGGGCTCCAAAACCCAGGCGGCGAGCCGTGCGCCGGTCCTGACAATTTCCTCTTCGGCCTGGGTGGCGCACTCGAAATTACATTTTCGGTAAGAACGCGCATCCGCGGTTTCAGGCTGTGCCCGGTTGAAGCGGCAGCGGTAGCAGAACGGGGTCATCACCCGCCGGGAGGGAAAAAGGAAGGGTTGGTAGTGGCGATGGAACAGGTCACTTTTTCCGAGGCTCATGGCTCCCACGGTGTCTCCGTGATAAGCGCCTTCGGGGGAGATGAATTCTGTCCGCTGAGGCTGGCCCGTCTGGGCAAACGATTGGACAATCATTTTAAGGCCAGCCTCCATGGCGGTGGAGCCGTCATCGGAAAAGAAAACCCGACTGAGGTTAGGTGAGTTCCCCTTTCCCTGGAGGTAGGTGAGAAGTTCGTTCGCAAGCCGCGCGGCCGGCTCGTGGGTCAGGCCAAGGAAAGAAGAGTGGGCGATTTTCCCAAGCTGGATGCGGATGGCTTCATCGAGCTTGGGGTGCCGGTGACCGTGGAGGTTGGTCCAGATGGACGAGTTGCCGTCAAGATAGCGGCGGCCTTCGGCATCGATCAGCCAGGAGCCCTCACCCGCGACAATGGCCACGGGATGGAAGGATGGATCCATCCAAACCGAGTGGGGCGTGAAGGGATGCCAGAGGTGTTTCCGGTCCAGCCGGATGGTGTCGTCCGAGTTCACTCCGCAGGCAGCCGCTGCAACTCTTCCGCCAGTCTCCGCACTTCGGCCTCGGAGTGCCGGGCTGACAGGCTGAGACGCAGGCGGGCGGATCCCTCCGGCACCGTCGGAGGGCGGATGGCGGCGACTTCGATGCCGCGGATGAAAAGAGAGTCTCGGGCCCGGACCGCTCCCTCGTTGCTTTTTACCCTCCACGGCTGGATGGGGCCATGGCGGGAGGCGGGGTGGAGAGAGGCGTGCAGAAGAATATTTCGATTTAATTTATCACGGAGCTGGTCGCCCTCCGCAGAGCTCAAGATTTGCAGGGCTTCGGCTGCAGCCGCCATCGCCGCCGGGGCCGGAGCGGTTCCAAAAAGAAAAGTACGGGCTTCGTTGAGAAAGTGGTCGATGAGCGCGGTGGAGGCCGCCACGAAGCCTCCCGAAGATCCTAAGGACTTGCCGAGGGTGCCCATCTGAATGTCGATTCGGTCGGCACACCCGGATTTCACCGCCCAACCGGAGCCTGCCGGGCCAATCACCCCATTGGCATGGGCCTCATCCAGTAAAAGCCATGCGCCGTACTTCTCTTTGAGCTGCACCAAGTTTTCCATTTCCAAATAATCGCCATCCATTGAGTGCAGGGATTCGGCGATCAGAAGAATCTTTCCCTCCCGATTCAGCTTTTGGGTCGAAAGCAAAGCCTCCTCCAGGCTGTTCGGGTGATTTCTGAGGAAGAGACGGACCCGGGCCCCGGATAGTTTGGCTCCGTCGAAAAGGCAGGCGTGGGCGTTGCGCTCCAGCAGGATGGTATCTGTGGGGCCGACGAGGGAGGGGATGACTCCGAGTGGGGTTTGATAGCCTGAGGAAAAGACGAGAGCGGCATCCGTGCCCTTCCACCTAGCCAATGCTTTTTCCAGGGAGGCGTGTTCCCGGCAGGATCCGGCGAGGTGACGGGCCGCCCGGGCACTGGTGCCGGAATCGTGGATGGCCCGGATCGCGGCTTCGGTCACGCGGGGGTGGCGGGAGAGCCCTAGGTAGTCGTTGTCGGCGAAGGAGAGCTGGCTGGAGAAAGAGTTCAGGGAACGCTGGGTGCCTTGGGCCTGACGTATCCGTTTTTTCTCCTCCGTCTTGGCAGTCAGGGAAACCGACATCATGGTATCGTGCCGAGGCCTGCGGAAGGGGACGAGAGGAAATGCTAAAGCTGTTCTAGGCGATGGATCCGGCCCGCGACACAGCAGATCTCCGCAGGATCCGTGGAGTCGAGGATGGCCAAAGCGGGATCGGAAGATGGAGGTAACCTCCAGCCCACCCAGTCGGCGGCGGCACCCGGTTTCAGAACGCCCAAACGTCCCTCTTGCCCAAGCGCGCGGGCAGGAAGCGTGGTGACCATGTGCCAGAGGTCTGGCAACTGGATCCGGGGGTAGGTTTGGCGAAAGGCACGGATTTCCGCGCGAAGGTCGAGAGAGAGATTGTCCGAGCTGGCGGGGCTATCTGTCCCCAGGATCACCGGGATTCCATGACGCTGAAACCTTTCCAGCGGAAAGGGGTCGCGGCGAAACCAGCGGTGAGCCAAAGGGCAGTGGATCACAAAACAGCCGCGTTTTCCGAAATCCGGCAGGGCGGCTTCCGGCATCTGGTTGCCATGAGCGAGAAGCGAGCCGGACGGGAGGGCAGCGATCCGGTCGGCGAGTTGGCCGGGCGTCCATGAGTCCGGCAAAAGGTTTCGAAGCGGACCTTGGCCGGTGCGGAAAAGCTCCTGTTCCTCGAAGGATTCTGCCCAGTGGGTGGTGAAGGGAAGATGGAACTCTGCCGCGAGGCGAGCGCATGTGCGGTAAAGATCAGACGAGGCGCTATAGGGAGCATGGGGGGAAATAGCTGCCTGCCAGGCACAGTTAGGATGGCGGGAGATCCAGGCGGCCAGCCGATCGATCTGTTTGGCAGCCTGCGGGTCTCCGTGCAGGTCCATCAACTCAAGTGCCCACCAGACACGGGGGAGAGTGCCGGCCAGGCCGGCCAGGGCGCCGGGATCGGAAAGGATGCTCAGGATCGTAGTGGTACCGGTCTCGGCGGCCGTGCGGGAAGAACCCACTAGGGAGGCGGTTCGGGCCGTGGCATGGAGCCCAGGGAGAAGTAGAAGGATTTGTCGCAACCATTCGGCAAAAGGCAGGCCAGTGGGGATTTTTCCATGAAGCGGCGTGAGCTCGAGATGGGCGTGAAGGTTGATAAAGCCGGGCGCAAGGGTGATCCCTGGAAGTTCCAGAACTTCCTCCCCGGGGCGGGGCATCAGATCCGTGCCAGTTTCCTGAATGGTTTGGCCGGAGATGCGAAGGCGACCCGGGCGAAGGACACAGTCCGGCGCCGAAAGAAGGGCGTCGGCCAGGATGAGCATGGTTTTAGCGGCCGCTTCCGCCGCCCTTGGATTTAGCGAGGAGATCGTCCAAGGCGGGTTTCAGTGACCGGCGGAATTCCGATTCCATTCGGTCAATAAAAAGGACTCCCTGAAGGTGGTCCACCTCGTGTTGGATCGCCCGGGCGAGAAGCCCGCCAGCGGCCAAGGTCAGTTTGTTTCCCTCCAGATCCAGGTAGTCCATCTGGATCCGAAGACTGCGCCGAACGGCTCCCGAAAGTCCGGGAAAACTGAGGCAACCCTCGTCGGCATCCTCTTTCTTGCGGGTGAGGGTGAGCACGGGGTTGCAGAAAAAGAGAGGCATGAATTTTTTCCAGTCGACTGGTTTTCCCCCGACTTCCATGGCGGAGGGCCGTTTTTCCACTTTGCGGAGATCCACGACGGCCATTTGCAGGGAAATTCCCACCTGGGGAGCCGCGAGCCCAACGCCCTCGGCCTCGTGCATGGTGGCCTCCAGGGCGGCGGCCAGTTCGTGGAGCTTTGGATCCGGCGGGCGGACAGCGGTAGCCGGCTGGCGTAAAACCGGGTCGCCGTAGATCCGGATGGGGAGGACGGGGGCCTTTTTCAGGGGTTGGCGGTGGCGCTACCGATCTTGGAGGTGCGGACAGAGATGGGTACGCCGGCGTCCTCACACGCGTCGAAGAATTTGAAGAACACGGAAATCGGGGTGGTCTCGTCGAAGTTAAGAATCACATTTTTTACGCCCCGATCCTTGAGGGCTTTGGCCAGATCGGCCCGAAAGCTGTCGGATTTTGGATCGAGGTTCAGGGGCTGATCCCCAAGAAAAATCGGAAACTTGTCCGAATCGAAGATTTTGGCGTACTCATCCGCTTTGGAGGATTTCATGGTCAACTCGGGTGGAGCCTTGGCATCCTCGACGGTCTCGTTCCCTTTTTCCGATTTCGGCGGGGTGACGTCCACGTTGGCGACCTTCTTTTTGAAGGTGGTGGTGACGATGAAGAAGATCAGGAGCATGCAAAGAATATCGATCAACGGGATGACGTTGATCTCCACACGACGCCGGCGGGTGGGGTGGAATTTCATCGCGGGCGAACCCGGACAGGTGTCAGGCGGGCACTTCCTCCGTGTAGAGCTTCTTCAGCAGGAGCATGGAGATGTCTTCCAGTTCCACCGAGATGGTATCGATCTTTTTGCTGAAGAAGGTGAAGGGGAAAAGCATGACGATGGCGGTGCCGATGCCCAGGACGGTGGTGTGGAGGGCTTCGGCGATACCGGCGGAGATTTTTTCTGTATCTGCGTTGGCCGTGCCGACCGCAGCGAAAATTGTGATCAGACCGGAGACGGTACCCACCAGTCCCAAGAGTGGTGAAGCGCCAACGAAAATCTCCAGATAGACCAGGCCACGTTCCAGGCGAGAGACCTCGGTGCGGGCAGCCGTCTCAAGGACCTCGACGTTCTCGGCGCGCGGGAGGGAGGCGTGCTCCAGGCAGCTGTTGACGAGGCGGGCGAGGGCGGAGTCATTGCGGACGCAAAGGCGGGTCAGGGTTTCCGTGTTGCCGCCAGGGCGAAGGGCGCGGATGGCGTCGACAATGTCCTTGGGGGTGACCCGGTCGCGCCGGAGGCGAAGGAAGATGACGGTGCTGAGAAAGCAGCCGGAGATGAGGGCCGAAAAGAGCGGTAGCAGGATCAGGAAGATGATCAGCGGGTTGATCTTCAGACCGAAGAAATGGTCAAGCAGAGGAATATCCATACGAAAAACCTAGGGGAGATCAGCCGCTTGGCGAGTCCGCAGGCGAATCAGTAGATCCGGAAGGCCAATTGCCATGGAAAGCCGTTGGGCTTTTCTTTTTGGAGGTCGGCGGGGAAGGGGCCGATGAGGTTGCTGGACTGCTGGATGGAGTCGGCGCTGATCAGTCCAAGAATCGAGTTCGGGTTTCCCTGGACCACATCGAGGTCGGAGATGGTTCCGTCCGCATTCACATGGAAGCGGATCACCACGCGGTCCACGCCGATCTGAGCCATGGTCTGCTGGACTTTGCTGTTCCAGCGGGAGCCGATGGCGAGGTAGAGCTTGTGTTGGTAGCGACCGAGGGCCGTGGCCATGGAGGCAAAGGAAGCGTCTTGGCCCATTTGCGCGCCACCGGCGACGGCGGAGCGATCGCGGAAAATGTCCGGGGGTGGGGCTAGGGCGGAGGATGAGTCGGATGCATCTGCGGCGGCTTGGGCGGCGGAGGGGGAAGGAGGTGTGGCATCTGCAGACTGGTCCGGTTTCGCATCCGGAGGGGTGTCGGGGGAGGCTTTTTCGATCGGCGTGCCGGGTCCGGGGATGGGTTTGACCAGATCTTGCGGCTTGGGAAGGGCAGGGGAAGGAGCCGGCTTGGGTTTCGGGGGTGGGGCCGTGGGACTGAGGCGGGCGGGAGAGGCAGCGGCCGGGGGCGGAGAGGCTTGGTTAGGGGAGAACTGACTGCTGCGCATGGTCAGCGAGTCGTCCTTTTTACCTTCCTGGCCGCCGAGCGTGGGATCCGTGCCGGTGATGACTTTGCTGGTGGCGGCGGTGTTTCGGTCGCTCTGCAGGGCGGTGCGGGGATCCACATCCTTCGATTCCTGCAACCCGGAAGCGTCAACAAAGCGATTTTCCTGGGGAACCGCCGCCTGCGGGGGGGCTTGGGGAGGCAGACGCTTAAGGGAGGTGATCTGACGAACCTGCGGAACATCTTCGGTTTTGCGGAGGCGGGTGATGGCTTCCGAGGAAAACCAGAAAAATACAACGACGAGAAGGTATAGGAGGGTAAGGGCGGCCGCGATCAGCATGTCGCGCCGCTCGCGAGCCTCTTCGGCCGCATAGGGCAGCGCCATGGTCATGCAAGAAAGCTACGAAACTGTCAGGAGGGCGACAAGGCCGGCTCCGGGGCCGGTTTCCGGCCAAGCAGGCGATCCACGGTCACATAGAAGACCGGCACGAGATACAGGGTAAGGAAAGTAGAGGAGAGCATGCCGCCGACCACGGCCACCCCCAAGGGACGGCGGCTTTCCGCCCCGGCACCCAAGCCGAGGGCAATGGGAAGGATGCCGATAGCGGTGGAAAGAGCGGTCATGAGAATGGGACGCAACCGGATACAGCCGGCTTGGCGCATGGCTTCCTCCGCCGAAAGGCCCTCCGCCTTTTTCTGGTTGGCGAATTCAACGAGCAGGATGGAGTTTTTGGTCACCAGACCGAGGAGCAGAACCAGGCCGATCAGGCTGTAGAGGTTTAGGTTCATGGAGGGGATTTCGGGCATGAGGCCAAAGAGAAACGCCAAGGGGGCAGGGAGAGCGCCCGGGGGGGCGTATTGGGGGATGACTGCCATCAGGTTCACGAATCCGAGGACATAGAGCAGAAGTAGGGCGCCCACTGCGCCCAGCGGCACCGCCACCATAATGGTGATGGGATGGGTTAGGCTCTCGAATTGGGCGGCTAACGCCATGTAGACGATCAGCAGAGCCAGAACGACGATCTGCCAGGCCTCCCCGCGCCCTGAGCGGAGTTCCCGCGCCTCGCCGTCAAACTCCAGGGTGACACCCGGCGGCAGAATCTTTCGACCGATCTCCTCCGTTCTCTCAATGGCTTGTCCGAGGCTGATGCCTTGGGGTTGGCCGCTGACGGTGACGCTGCGTTGCCGCATGAAATGTGAAATGGCGTTCACCGAGCCCCGCTCGCTGGTTTTCACCAGATCGCGAATGGGGACGAGTTCACCGCTGCGTGCCCGGACATAGAGGATGTTGAGTTCGTCCGGCACCAGCCGGTCGCCTCGGCGGAGCTGGGCGATGACATCGTACTGTTTGCCCTCGAAATTGAATTGCGAGATGTCGAGTCCGCCCAGGAGGATCTGCATGGCCTCAGAAATGTCGCGGACGGAGATACCCAGGTTGGCGGCCCGGGAGCGGTCGATGTCGAGATTGAGTTGGGGTTTTTCAAAGTTGAGGTTGATGCGTGGTTGGCTCAGGATGCCCGCCTTGTCGATCTCGTCCCGCAGGGCGCGGGCGGTCTTTTCCAAAACAGCCAGATCGGGTCCCTGGAGGACCACTTGGAAGGTTTCGCCGAATCCGCGGCCCACGGCCTTGGGCAGGAACGGGATGACGACCGCGCCCCGGATTTCGGTGATCATCCGCGTGAACATGGAGCCGCGGGCTCCGGGCCGGGCCAGTTCCTGGGCGGAGCGATCCCGGTCCGACTTTAGGCGAATGAACATAATTCCCTGGTTGGCCTGACCGGGGGCCCCCCGGTCGAGGGCAACGGCGGAGAAAAAGACGCGAGTTTCCGGATAGTCCGCGGCGATTTTTTCCGCCTGACGGACGTACTGGTCGGTGGATTCACTGGTGGATCCTTCCGGGGTGATGATGACGGCCACAATGACGCCTTTGTCCTCCTCCGGGAGAAATTCCTGCGGGATCAGGCGATACAGGAGAACCGTCAGGGCCAAAATGGCGGCGCCGAAACCAAGCCAGAGCCCCTTGTGCCGAAGAGCGGCATCGAGGCTACGGGCATAAAAACGGTAAAATTTTTCCAACCCCAGTTCAAACCAGCGGGCGTAAGCGGGGAGCTGGGAAGATGTGGGCCGCAGAAAGTGAGCCCCAAGGGCGGGACTCAGGGTGAGGGCGACAAAGGCGGAGATGGCCACGGAACCAGCCAGGGTGATGGCAAACTCCCGGAAGAGAATTCCCGTGGTGCCGGACTGGAAGGCGATCGGAAGAAAGACCACCACCAAGCTGGCGGTGATAGCCAAAACCGCCCCGGTGATCTCCTTCATGGCGAGCAGACTGGCTTGGAAAGGAGGCATTCCATCCTCGATGTGACGAACAATGTTTTCCAGAACAACGATCGCGTCATCGACCACGATCCCGATCGCCAAGACGAGGGCCAGCAGTGTGAGGATGTTGACGCTATAGCCGAGCACATAGAGGAGGGCGAAAGTGCCGAGGATGGAGATGGGGATGGCGGCGGCCGGGATGACGGTTGAGCGGAAGTCTCGCAGAAAAAGAAAGATCAACAGGACCACCAAAAGCGAAGAAATGCCGATCGTTTCGGCCACTTCCCGGATGGCGGCTTCCACGTAAAGGGAGGAATCAAAAGGAAAGTCGAGGCTTACGTCGGGCGGAAGAGAAGGGCGGATGCGTTCAATTTCTGCCCGGACCCGGCGGGCCACGTCGATGGCGTTGGCATCCGACTGCTTGACCACGCCGAGGCCGACCGCCGGCTTGCCGTTGAACCGGGCGATGGTGCCCTCGACTTCCGGGCCGATTTCGACGGTGGCCACATCGCGAAGCCGGACCGGTGAGCCCGCCACTTCCCGGACGATGAGGTCGGCGTACTGCTCCGGTTGGTCCATCCGGCCGCGGGCCACAATGCTGAGGGACCGTTTTTCCCCCTCGATCCGCCCAGAAGGCAGCTCGACATTTTCCCTTTGGAGCAGGGCGCGGATGTCGGCCGCGGTGATCTGGCGTGCGGCCATTTTGGAGGAGTCGAGCCAGATGCGCATCGAGGGCCGCTTTTGCCCGCCAAAATTGATGCCCCCAACTCCGGGCACAACCTGGAGCCGATCCCGGATCTGGCGCTCGGCGAGGTTGGATAGCTCGAGGGTGGACCGGCTTTCGCTGAAGAGGGCGATCCACATGACCTCTTGGGCATCGGCGTCCTGTTTGGCAACGATCGGTTCCTTGATGTCCTCCGGGAGTTTATCCCGCACGCGACTGATCCGGTCCCGAATATCCTGGGCCCCGATGTCGACGCTGTGGTTGAGTTCGAACTCTACGGTGATGATGCTGACCTGTTCGCGGGATTCACTGCGGAGGATCTTGATCCCGGGAATGTTGTTTATTTCCTGCTCCAAGGGCTCGGTGACGTCGGCTTCGACGAGCTCAGCGTTGGCTCCGGGATAGACGGTGGTGGCGGAGACCACGGGAGGATCGATGTCCGGCAGTTCCCGAACCGGCAGGCGGGAGAGGGCCACCAGGCCGACGAGGGCCAGCGCCAAGTTGAACATGACGGCGGCAATGGGCCGCCGGATGCAGAATTCCGGAAGGTTCACGGGGTAGCGGGTTGGGGCTGGAGCTTGCGGCCAGGGGAGAGGCGGAGATTGCCGGCCCGAGCCACG
>JACCDG010387540.1_pt1 | contig 12856 bp, 8 predicted proteins | sample 7442471 | NCBI WGS metagenome assembly JACCDG01 (sample SAMN15323444, study PRJNA562643) | freshwater metagenome | isolation source: river surface water | place: USA:Blue River Watershed | collected 2017-08-17 | reverse complement strand
GATACGAGCTCTGCGTAGTAAGCAATCATTTCATCGGATGTGCGAAGTGATCCTTCGAACTTGTACTTGCCACCTTCGTGGAACTCTGTTGCAGCAACATCCATTGCAAGTGCGACATCTTTACCTGGCTTGAGGCCAGCAGCTTCAATTGCTTCAAGGATTAGATCGAGTGCGGCACGGTTGCTCTCGAGGTTTGGAGCAAAGCCACCTTCGTCGCCAACGCTTGTTGCGAGTCCGCGCTTTTTCAAAACTGATTTAAGTGAATGGTAAATCTCAGCACCCCAGCGAAGTGATTCGCGGAATGATTCTGCGCCAATTGGAGCAACCATAAACTCTTGAATATCAACGTTTGTATCTGCGTGCGCACCACCGTTGAGAATGTTCATCATTGGAACTGGCAAGACGTGTGCGTTTGGTCCGCCGAGGTATGAGAAGAGTGAGAGGTCAGCAGATTCAGCTGATGCCTTTGCAACAGCGAGTGAGACTCCGAGGATTGAGTTTGCACCGAGCTTTGATTTGTTGGAGGTTCCATCGAGATCAATCATCTCTGCATCGATCATGCGCTGATCGCGTGAATCAAATCCAACGATGGCTGATGCGATCTCGTTATTGACGAATGCAACTGCCTTTTCAACACCCTTGCCGAGGTAACGCTTGCCACCATCGCGAAGTTCAGATGCTTCGAATGCACCAGTAGATGCTCCACTTGGAACACCCGCACGAGCGAATGCGCCATCTTCTAGGAGGACTTCGACTTCAACCGTTGGATTTCCACGGGAGTCAAGAATTTCACGAGCGCCGATTGCTTCAATAATTGCCACAGAGATACTCCTTCAATGATGTACTCAATTGAGTTGCCTACATATGTTGTTGATCTGCGCTCTACGTTGAACGAAATGCCTAGTCGGACTAGTTACCTAGTGCTAATCCTACCCTGCCTCAGATTGGCGAATTTTCTCGATCATTTCGCGAGCGTGACGGCGGAGTGAACTTTCAGGATCGATTCCATGCTGATGAGCCAGAGCGATGATTGCGGCAAGGGCCTGTCCCACCGTCTCTTCTGATGGCGCTGATTGCAGCTGCTCTGATGCAGATGCGACATCTGTCATCGGTAGATCGACCTGGTATTTCTCTGCGCGATAGATAAGTTTTTCGACCAGCGGAAGAGCGGGCTGTGCCATTGCGATTCCATCAAGACTTGAGGTGCGCCCCTTTTCCTTGGCCTTAATCGCTTCCCAGTTTTCAATCACTTCATCCATGTCATCAACAACTAGCCCTTCAAAGACATGTGGGTGGCGGCGAATCAACTTATCTGCGATTAGTTTTGCAACATCTTCAATTGAAAATGGATCTGTTGGATGATCCTGGGCCATGCGTGAATGAAAATAAACTTGCAGCAAAACATCGCCGAGTTCTTCACGCATGCCTTCGCGGTCGCCTTCACCGAGTGCATCGATAAATTCGTATGACTCTTCGAGAAGATATTTAACGAGTGACTCGTGTGTTTGCTCGGCATCCCACGGACATCCGCCAGGTGAGCGCAAGCGATCCATTACCTCAACAAGTCGAAGTAATTCTGACATCTAAGAAACGTTTCTTAACTTATTCTTGAGATGGTGTTACTACATCACTGGCAACATCTGCTTCAACGATTGTGCCCGTGGTTGAATCCCACTTGCCGTAGCGTGGGTTGATGTTGACCTTGAGCTCATTGACCTTAGCGATAAATAGTTGCTGGATTCGATCTTGTACTTCAGCTTCTGCAACACCTGTCTGCACTAGCGCTTGACCCAACTTTTCAGTGATGAGAATTGCGCGTAGATATCCATCAAGATCAGCAGGAGCGATTGATGCTGAAACAAGCGCGCGAGGAAGTTCTTCAGCGCCGCCTACCTGCTCAACAATTTCTGCACGGCGTCCTGCGATTTCAGAATTTGTAATCTGTATGTCGAGCTCTTTAGCGATCTCAGAAAAACCTGCGAGCAGAAGCTGGAAGTTAAGTTGATTGCGTAGAAGAGATTCTCCAGATTCAAGTTGCATATCTGCTGTATTCACCTTGGTTCGCTCTGCCAAAACAAGGTCAACATTTGCTTGAAGTTCTGCAGTTGTAATCTTGGTATCGCCCATAGTCAGAGCTGCATCAACATTGGAGCAACCTGTGAGTAGAAGTCCTGTTGCAACTACAAGGGTGGTCAGAATCTTCTTCACTATTTACTCTCTTTCGACGTTAACTCTTCGAGGGCCTTGGAGACCCAGGCCAGGAGAGAAGTATCCCCCATTGCAGGCGATGGGTTGGACGGACTCCAGCCGCTGGGTTTAGGAATGGTGACTAAAACGCTACTTGTTGCGCTCTTATAGAGCGATCCTGGATATAAACGGGTGAGACGGAGCTGGCGCGATTCGGCAAGAATGAGTGGCGAGATTTTCAGGAATTTCCCAGTCGAGATGAGTTCGGTGATGCCAAGCGCCTTTGCTTGTGCGCGAAGTGCTGCGACTTTCAGAAGTGACTGTGCTTCTTCAGGCAGTGGACCGAAACGATCAACGAGTTCGGCTTCAATTGCATCAACATCTTCTTGTGCTGCAACATCTGCAAGTCGGCGATAAAGATCAAGTCGCAAACGCTCACCGGGGACATACTCTGGATCGAGGTGTGCGTTAACTGGTAATTCAACTTTGCATTCGCGATTCTTTTCACCAGTCTCAATGATTCCTGCCTTGTAATCATGAACTGCTTCGCCGACCATTCGCATATAAAGATCGAAGCCGACATCTGCAATATGTCCTGACTGTTCACCGCCAAGCAAATTACCGGCTCCGCGTATCTCTAGATCCTTAAGCGCTACTCGCATACCCGCACCCAGATCGGTATTAGTTGCGATTGTTTTGAGGCGATCAAGTGCTAGTTCAGAGAGTGGTTGATCGGCAGGGTATAAGAAATATGCGTATGCACGTTCTCGGCCACGACCCACGCGGCCACGCAACTGATGAAGTTGGGAAAGTCCGAAGTTATCGGCACGTTCAACAATCAATGTGTTGGCATTTGCAATATCTAATCCACTTTCAACAATAGTGGTACAGACAAGTACATCGAAGTCACGATTCCAGAAAGCCAAGATCACATCTTCGAGCGCACCTTCACTCATTTGTCCATGCGCTACACGTATGCGTGCTTCAGGAACAAGCTCTTGAATTTTTGATGCAGCGCGATCGATCGATTCGACTCGATTATGTAAATAGAAAATCTGACCATCTCGTAACAGCTCACGATGTATTGCCGCTTTGATCTGGGCGTCATCTGCCGGCCCGACATAGGTCAAGATCGGATGACGCTCTTCAGGAGGCGTAGTAATCGTAGACATTTCGCGGATGCCAGTAACAGCCATCTCAAGTGTGCGTGGAATAGGGGTTGCAGACATGGCCAACACATCAACTGTCGTGCGTAGTTTCTTGAGAGATTCTTTCTGCTCTACGCCAAAGCGCTGCTCTTCATCGACGATTACTAGGCCGAGATCTTTAAAGACCACATCATTTGATAGCAAACGGTGGGTACCAATGATTACATCAGCGCTGCCATGGAGTGTTTCCTCCAAGATGGTCTTGGTCTCTTTTGCGGTGTTAAAGCGGGATAGTCCTACAACTTTGATTGGAAATCCTGCATAACGCTCTGCGAATGTTTTTGAGTGCTGTTGAACCAAAAGCGTTGTAGGCACTAAAACTGCTACTTGCTTTCCATCTTGCACCGCTTTAAATGCCGCGCGAATTGCAATCTCGGTCTTTCCATACCCCACATCTCCGCAGATGATGCGATCCATTGGGTACGGGCGCTCCATATCTTGCTTTACATCTTCAATGGTCGAAAGCTGATCTGGTGTTTCGATATATGAAAATGCATCTTCGAGTTCGCGTTGCCATGGCGTATCGGGTGAGAATGCAAAGCCAGGTGCACTTGTCCGCGCTGCATAAAGACGAATGAGTTCGCCAGCAATAGCTTTCACAGCTTTGCGGGCACGTCCTTTAGCTTTCTGCCATTCACCACTACCGATACGGTGAACTGTCGGTGCTTCACCACCAATGTATTTGCTGACTTGTTCGAGAGTGTCGGTAGGAACAAAGATGCGATCACCGGGTTGTCCGCGCTTTGCAGATGCATATTCAATGACTAGATATTCGCGAGTGACTCCACCGACAGTACGAGAGACCATCTCGATGTATCGGCCGATTCCATGTTGCTCGTGTACAACAAAGTCCCCAGATTTCAATTCGAGCGGATCTACAGCTTGCTTGCGCTTTGATGGCATCTTGGCGCTATCGCGTCCACTTGATTTACTCCCGGAAAGATCGCGCTCAGTGACAAAAAGAATCGCGTTTTCATCGGATGTAAATCCATAAGCAATCGCTGATCGGCAGAGATAGATCATTCCCTTGGTGGGCGTTGCATGGAGCGTTTCCAGTGTGTGCACGGGCAAATCTGCACTGCGAAATATCCCGGCGTAGCGTTCCATCATTCCGTGCCCTGATGTTGAAAAAATGACGCTCTTGTTTTCACTTAGACCCTGGCGAAGTAATTCGATAGCTCGTTCGCTATCACCGCGCATTGGTTCAACAGGTGTGAAATCTAGGAACGTTGCTTCTGTATCCAGATCACTTCCAAATGAATTGAGTGAGCGGATATTCAATCCGCATCTAGAGATGACCTCGTGAAGGGCCTCCCAATCAAGATATGTCGTTGCCTCAACGGGAAGGGGTGCATCACCGCCGAGGGATGCACTCGACCAGGCCGCCTGAAAGAACTCATCATTAGTTGCAATCAGATCAGCTCCGCGAGATTTGATCCGCTCATCATCAATAAAAATTACTTCACAGTCTTCCGGCATTCGTTCTGCAATTGTCTCTAGCTCATCGACAAGCATCGGGATCAGAGATTCCATGCCATCACAAGAGATACCGGTAGCGATCTTGTTAAGGATCTCAGATGCAGAAGGAAACTTTTCTTCTAACGCTGCGGCTCGCGCCTGTACTTCTGGTGTCAGAATAAATTCACGGCAAGGCAGGATCTCGATTACCTCTGTCACCGGCTCTTGGGTTCGTTGATCGGCAACATCGAAGTACTTCATCTCTTCGATCTCATCTCCGAAGAAATCAATTCGAATTGGATGAATCGCTAATGGAAAGAAGACATCGACTATGCCTCCGCGAACTGCAAACTCTCCTCTTTTTTCAACGAGATCAGTACGTGTGTAAGCGTTGCGTGTTAAATGCTCGACTAAATCGGTGAGAGAAAGTTCTTGTCCGATCTCCAATGTGCGTAGAGGTACGCGTGAAATGTCAGCAATAAATCTATGGATCATTCCTCGCACAGGAGTAATGACAATCGGATTTTCTTTCTTTACATTCGCTAATGAATTCAAGGTTGCGATTCGTCGCGCAACTGTGTCATTTCGTGGACTTAGTCGTTCGTGAGGAAGAGTCTCCCACGCCGGAAATTCAAGAACATGTGAATGTAGCTCGCGTAACTCATGAGCAAGATCTTCTGCGCCACGTGATGAGCTTGTCACCACTAACAGTGGGCGCTCCTTAGCCCGAGCTGCTAGCAAGAATGGATATGCCGGAGATGGAGCAATAATTTTCTTTGCGCTCTTGAGAGCATCGACTACTGATGAGTTGGTCTCGATTAATGAGATCAGTCCTCGCACAGCACACCCCCAATAGCAACTGGCCCCGCTTGGTCAGGACCAGGGGGCTACGAGCAAAGTCTACGGTGTGTGCGATGCGCCGATTGCCTGCGAGAATACGCACATGACAAATCAGGATGAGGCACTGCGCGCTGATGTGCGCCGCTTAGGCGATCTCCTGGGTCAAACTCTTGTACGTCAAGAAGGACAGCAACTTCTCGATCTCGTTGAAAGCGTACGCAAAGCTGTTCGCGAAGGTAGCGGCGCAGAAGTTCTTAAAGGTTTATCTGTTGAAGATTCAATCCAACTGGTGCGTGCATTTAGTACTTATTTCCACCTAGCAAATGTTGCCGAACAAGTTAACCGCGTGCGCACACTTGCCGCTTCACGAGATCAAGGAAGTTCATGGATCTCTCGCGCTGTAGATAAAATTGCAGAAGCGCAGAAAGCACAGACACCAGGACATCAATTTACGCAGAGTGATCTTGAACAATGGATTAGCGAACTCAGTGTGCGGCCAGTCTTTACCGCGCATCCAACTGAAGCAGCACGTCGTTCTATCTTGAATAAGTTAGGTGAAATTTCTCGTCTTCTCGATCTTCCAAAGAGTGTCACAAATTCTCAATCACTGGCTGAAATTGTTGACTTGTTGTGGCAGACCGATGAACTACGTGTCGATCGCCCTGAACCATTAGATGAAGCGATGAACGCTCTCTATTACCTCGATGATTTAGCTCGCACCACGGTGCCAGAAGTGCTCAATGAGTTTGCGCATGAACTTAAGCGAGTCGGTATCGATCTTCCAGTAACTGCGCGTCCATTAACTTTTGGTACGTGGATTGGTGGCGATCGTGACGGTAACCCAAACATCACTCCGGAGATCACAAAGGCTGCCGTAATTCTTCAGGTGGGTCACGCGATTCGTACGACAATCGCGGCGATGGATCAACTTCGCCAGATGCTCTCTGTCTCTACCCGCATCATTGGTTCGACTCCAGAACTCTCCGCATCGGTCGAAGAAGATCTCAAGCACATTCCAGAATTTGAGGCCCGTTTTCGTCGCCTCAATGTTCAAGAGCCATATCGCTTAAAGGCAACTGCAATCGTTCATCGCTTGGCCATGACACGCGATCGCCATGCACAAGGAACGCCACATGTTCCACATCGTGATTACAAGGACACATCTGAACTTCTTGCCGATCTCACACTGATGCGCGATTCACTCTTTGCCCACAACGGTGAATTAATTGCGACCGGACTACTTGAGCGAACCATTCGCTCAATCGCAGCCTTTGGAATTACACACGCAACACTTGATATTCGTGAACATTCCGATGCCCATCACAGTGCACTGGCGCAGATTATTGGTGGCACCTACTCCACCCAGAGCCATGATGAGCGCTTTGAAACTCTCACAGGTTTACTACAAGATACAAAGCCTCTTTCCACTGCAGCGCTGTCAGGAAATGAAGCAAAGACTTTCAACACTTTCGTAGCAATCAACGAGTTAATTGAAGATTTCGGTCCAGAAATCATTGAGACCTATATCGTCTCAATGACTAAGGGTGCAGATGACTTAATTGCCTCGACTGTTCTTGGAAAGCTGGCAGGGCTGGTTGATATCAACGCTGGCGTTGCCAAGATTGGTTTCGCACCACTTCTAGAAACTGTTGCAGAACTACGTGCCGCTGGTGAGATTCTTGAGAAGCTCTTATCAAATCCAACGTATAGAAAAGTCGTTGAACTTCGTGGAAATGTCCAAGAAGTGATGTTGGGATACTCGGATTCAAATAAAGATGCAGGAATTGCGACAAGCCAATGGGAAATCCACCGTGCTCAACGCAAATTAAGAGATATTGCAAAGAAGCACGGCGTTCGTCTGCGTCTCTTCCATGGTCGCGGTGGTTCGGTTGGTCGTGGTGGCGGACCTACTTACGAAGCACTCGTTGCGCTCCCTTGGGGATCAATCGATGGCGAGATCAAGTTAACTGAACAAGGCGAAGTAATCAGCGATAAGTATTCCTTGCCAGCACTTGCTCGCGAGAATGTTGAATTAACTCTGGCTGCATCCCTTGAGGCAACTGTTCTCAACCGTGCACCACGCCAGAGCGAAGAAGAACTTCACCAGTGGAATACCTGTATGGATTTAGTTTCAGATGCTGCTTTTGCAGAATATCGAAAGCTCATTGATCACCCAGATCTTCCTGCATATTTCTACGCATCTACTCCAGTAGAACAACTTGGAAATCTCTTCCTCGGTTCTAGACCATCACGTCGCCCAGATGCTTCCACTGGTCTTGGTTCACTACGTGCGATTCCTTGGGTATTTGGTTGGACTCAATCCCGTCAGATCGTTCCGGGTTGGTTCGGCGTTGGATCAGGACTTAAGGCAGCGCGTGAAGCTGGCAAAAGCGATGTGATGTCATCGATGCTTAAGGATTGGCATTTCTTTAATACATTTATCAGCAATGTTGAGATGACTCTTGCAAAGACAGATTTAAAGATGGCTCGTGGATATGTGCAAGCACTCGTTCCACAAGAGTTGCATCACTTCCTCGATGAGATCACTGCTGAATTTGAACTGACAGTTGCAGAGATTTTGCTGCTCACCAAGAAGGACTCACTCCTGAGTGAACAACCAGTCTTAGCTCGTACCTTGCAGGTCCGCGATGCGTATCTCTCGCCTATCCATCTCTTGCAGATCAACTTGCTGCAACGTGTACGGGCCGAAGGCGCTGCAGCCGATCCAACGTTGATTCGCGCGCTCTTACTAACAATTAATGGCGTTGCCGCAGGCCTTCGTAATACGGGCTGATTAAGAGTTAAATTTCCCTTGCGTTAGCTCAAGTCCTTTTTCAATCAAGAACTCAACGACATCTGCCCCGCGTTCGATGAACTCGTCGAGGTCTTTCTTCTCTTCTTTACTAAATTGCTTCAAGACAAAGTCGGCAGGATCTTGTTGACCCATAGGTCGGCCAATACCTAAACGCACACGATAGTAATCGGGAGTGTTAAAGGCTGATGTCATTGATTTCAAACCATTGTGGCCGTTGTCGCCGCCACCTAATTTGGTGCGGATAGCAGCAAACCCAATATCAAGTTCGTCATGGAGAACGATGATGTTGCCTGGCTCAACAGAGTAGAAATTTGCTAACGCTTTTATTGGTCCGCCAGTCTCATTCATGTAGCTATGAGATTTAGCGAGAATAATCTGATGGGCATCAATGCCAACACCTAATTTGTAGGCGGCAATATGTGTGCGAGATTTGTGACTAGCTAGCTTTACCGAATGGCGTTTAACGAGTTGGTCAATAACCATCTGACCCACATTGTGACGGGTGGCAGCGTACTGATCCCCTGGATTACCAAGGCCCACTACCAACCACGTCATAATGAGAAAGGGTACGGGTTAAGCGTCCTTCTTTTCAGCATCTGCTGCAGGTGCCGCAGCATCTGTTGCAGCAGCAACTGGAGTCTCTTCGACTGCAGCGGTTGAGCGCTCAGACAAGTGAACGATGATCATCTTTGCATCGCTTGCAAGTGTTGTACCTGCAGGAAGAACAACATCTGATGCGTAGCGAGAAGTTCCAGCAGCCATTCCTTCAATGTTAAGTGTGAGGAACTTAGGAATAGAAGTTGCTTCAGCTTCAACTTCAATTGTGTGGTGGACGTGCTCGAGGATTCCATCTGGATCGTGCTTTCCTTCTGTGTGAACAGGAACTGCAACAGTTACCTTCTCACCGCGACGGACAAGTACGAGGTCGATGTGCTCAAGAATCTGCTTGAGTGGGTGGCGAACTACTGACTTTGGAAGTGTGAGTTCGACCTTTCCATCGATATCGATGTTAAGAAGTACGTTTGACTCTTTGAGAGCAACGCCAAGTTCTTTAGCTGGCAATGTGATGTGAAGTGGCTTCTCACCATGTCCGTAGATAACTGCTGGAACAAGTCCTGCAACGCGTGCGCGACGTGATGCACCCTTACCGAATTCGGTACGTGTGGTGCCCTTGATTGATAATTCAGCCATTAAAAAACTCCTAGTTAGTAGTTCAAAGCCTTTGGCTATGAACCAGAAGACGATGTGCTCTGACTAGGAGTTAAATTCCTTGCCGTCGATAACGGTTTCCTTTATAAACATTAAGGAGAAACCCTCGCCAGAATGAGGTAAGACTAGCCTGACTTAGCTGTGGCCGTCAAAAAGGCTTGTGACTGAGCCATCTTCGAAGACCTCGCGGATCGCACGGCCTAGAAGTGGGGCAATTGTGAGCACAGTCAGCTTGTCGAAGTGCTTGTCATCTGCGATTGGCAATGAGTTGGTAACAACGACTTCAACTGCACGTGATTCCTTCAAGCGATCAACTGCAGGGCCTGAGAAAACAGCGTGGGTGGCCGCGATGATTACATCTTTAGCGCCGCCTTCAAAGAGTGCATCCACTGCCTTGGTAATTGTGCCTGCGGTATCGATCATGTCATCGATAACAACACAGGTACGGCCGGTGACATCACCAACGACGCGTCCTGTCACTGATTCATTAGGAATGAGTGGGTCACGTGTTTTATGAATAAATGCAATCGGACATCCGCCAAGAAGTTCTGACCAACGCTCTGCAACGCGCACACGACCTGAGTCAGGCGAAACAATTGTGAGCTTGGAGCGATCGACTTTGCTGCCAACATAATTTGCAAGCATTGGAAGTGCAAAGAGATGATCCACTGGACCATCAAAGAAACCTTGGATCTGTGAAGTATGAAGATCAACAACCATCAGACGATCTGCACCAGCGGTCTTGTAAAGATCAGCCATCAAGCGAGCTGAGATTGGCTCACGTCCGCGATGTTTTTTATCTTGACGCGCGTATCCGTAGAACGGTGCAACAACTGTGATGCGCTTTGCAGATGCTCGCTTGAGTGCATCGACCATGATGAGTTGTTCCATGATCTGCTTATTGACTGGGGCTGCGTGAGATTGAATAACAAATGCGTCACAGCCGCGAACTGATTCTTCAAAACGAACAAAGATTTCACCATTTGCAAAGTCATATGCAGATGTTGGTGTGAGTGGGATGCCTAACTCTGTTGCAACAGCTTCTGCGAGCTCTGGATATCCACGTCCTGAAAAGAGACGCAATCTTTTTTCAGAAGATAATCGGAGTTCGCTCAAAGGAGTTAGCCCTTCTTCTCATCACTATGACGCGAGGCTGCGTCTGCTGACTTTGTACCGGATCGCTTGCGCATGACCCAACCTAATACATTTCTCTGCTTTGCTCTAGCAACCCCGATTGCTCCGGGTGGCACATCCTCGGTGATCACTGAACCTGCGGCTGTGTAGGCGCCATCTCCGATTGTGATTGGGGCTACCAACATCGAATCACTGCCGACTCGGACGTGATCACCCACTGTGGTGTGATGCTTTTCTACACCGTCATAATTAACAAAGATAGTTGCGGCACCGATATTTGTGCCTTCTCCGATCGTTGCATCCCCTACGTAGGAAAGATGTGGAACTTTAGAGCCTTCACCAACGACGGCATTCTTCATCTCAACGAATGCACCTGCTTTAGTCGATGCACCAAGATCTGTGCCAGGACGTAAATATGTAAATGGTCCAACCTGCGCATCTTTACCAATGACTGCGCCCGTGCAATTGGATTCAATAACGTGTGCTCCTGCAGCTACAGTGCAATTGAGCAAGGTGGTGCGAGGTCCAATAACCGCGCCACTTGCAACTGTGGTCTTTCCAGCGACCCATGTACCAGGCAACAAGGTCACATCACTTGCAACCTGTGCCGTCGAATCAACCCATGTTGTGAGTGGATCAACGATTGTTACACCTGACTTCATGAGATCTTCATTAATGAGATCACGTAGCAGGGCGGCGCTTTCAGCCAACTGGCTACGATCATTAACTCCGAGAATTTCAATGAAGTCTTCGATGAGAACTGCCGCAATTGCGCCACCCTCGTTACCTAAGATTTCAAGAACATCTGTCAGGTAGAGCTCGCCTTGTGAATTATCGTTCTTTAGCTTTCCAATTGCCCCAGCAAGCTTTGCGCCATCAAATGCATAGACGCCTGAGTTAATTTCATAAATTGCCTTTTCAGTATCTGTGGCATCACGCTCTTCAACAATGCGAAGCAGTGAACCATCTTCACTACGGATAATGCGGCCGTAGCCTGTTGGATCTGGGTGCTCTGCTGTCATCACCGAGGCGGTAAAGCCACCCTTGTGATGAACTTCTAAAAGCGCTGCTAGTGACTGACTTGAAAGCATTGGCGTATCGCCTGCAAGAACAAGAACTGTGCCCGTCGGGGTAATTCCTGCGAGCGCTAGTTGTGTTGCATGTCCGGTACCGCCGCGGTGCTCTTGAAAGACGGTGGTGGCATGCGGTGCGATCGCAGCTACATGTTCTTCGACAAGTTCCCGACCTGCGCCAACAACAATTCGTACATTCTTTGCATTCAATCCATCAACTGCGTGGAGAACATGTCCAAGAAGTGTGCGACCAGAAATTGAATGAAGAACCTTTGGAATTGAAGATTTCATTCGCGTGCCTTCTCCAGCGGCGAGAACAACCACTGTTTCTAGGCTCATATGTGAAGTGTAACTTGCTCCGCCACCAGGTATCGATCCTGGACCCTGGGCTTCAAAGGCCCATGTGCTAGCCACTACACAATGGCGGAACCCGTATTCTCCCTCATCACACAGGGTGCTGGCGACCAGAATGCGCAGAAGACGCACAAGGGTTAGAGAATTTTGGCTCCATGAACAGGTCCAAAGGCTCGCGCAACGCTGCCAACTACTCCACTTGAGGTCAAAGCAACGGCGAGATCTAATCCAGCCTCTTCATCTGCAACAAGAAATGCAACTGTGGGTCCTGAGCCAGAGACGATTGCACCAAGTGCGCCATATTCCTGACCCACATCAAGGACCAGTGATAACGCAGGGCGCAATGTGCAGGCTGCGCTCTGTAGATCATTACTCAGTGATGCGCCAACAGCTTTCGCATCCCCTGCAAGAAGTGCTTGCATCAGTTGATCACTAATTCGTGGCGCAGAGATATCGCGTTCGGCGCGTAGACGATCACATTCGGCGTAGACGGCAGGAGTTGAAAGTCCAACACTAGAAAGCGCCAATACCCAGTGATACGTCCCGCGAGAAAGAGCTGACGTTAATTGATCGCCGTG
>JACCDG011817161.1_pt1 | contig 12857 bp, 23 predicted proteins | sample 7442471 | NCBI WGS metagenome assembly JACCDG01 (sample SAMN15323444, study PRJNA562643) | freshwater metagenome | isolation source: river surface water | place: USA:Blue River Watershed | collected 2017-08-17 | reverse complement strand
TGTCGATACTCCGTTTGTGTGTTTCTGTTGTTGGTTAATATTGCAGGCCGCAAGCTTGCAGTATTATCATATTTCTATATTACCGTATTAAAACCTTCAAAATTAAATAAAATTTTGCATGTTGAATAATTGAAAGCGTTAGCTACAATACTCATAACATTCCGATAACTGTTCATAAAGCGAATTGGGATTTGGGAAGACATGCCGGATTTCTTAGAAATGGAGATATAGCGAGAGATTCAGATGTGTTAATTTGCGTTGTACATCCAGATAGAACTGGAGGTACGGAAGATACGATTAAAAAAGCGGAAGCGATGGGGAAGAAGATAATTTTGGTATGAATATGGCCTTGTGGTGGAATTGGTATACACAGCAGACACTTGCGAGTCAGCAAGAAGAATTAAAATCTGCCGCCCAAGGGATTGAGGGTTCGAGTCCCTCCAAGGCCACCAAATTTTTAGAATTATGGCTTCGTGGCGGAATTGGCATACGCAGCAGATCATCGTTAATCAACGAAAACAATTAGAATCTGCCGCCGCAAGGATTGAGGGTTCGACTCCCTCCGAAGCCACCAATTGGAGTTAGACAGGTACAATCTTCTGGCAATACCAGAGATAAGTGTAACGAATCCCGTCTACCGCTCCAAAAAACAAAAACATAGTCTTTTCTTGACAAAAGCTATGTAATGGATTATAATGTTCAAGTATGGCTTTGTGGTGGAATGGTATACACAGCAGACACCTTTTTTTCAAAAGGAAAACTCAAAATCTGCCGCCCCAAAAGCATGAGGGTTCGAGTCCCTCCAAAGCCACCAACATAACAATTATGGAGACATTAAGCATTAAATAAACAAAATTTATGACCGGAACAGAGACAAACAACAAAACAATAAAATAGGGGAATCAATTTCTCCTATTTAAAGGAGAAATATGAAAGCACAAAACGCCCCAGTATCCGCAAGACAACCTAATTTCCTTAAAACACAAGACATTGCAGAGAAAAATATAACCGTAGATGTAATTGACAAGTATTCAACAATTGTCAGCAAAAAACACCCGTCAACCATAACCAGAAGAATGAATAAAGATGCAATACAATGGTTCGATAAGTCGATGGGATTTCTTGTCGCCTCATTATCGAAAGATAACAGCGGTAAAATAGTATTTGGAATAAAATAATAAGGAAAAAATGAAAAAGAACAAGCCAGTAAACGGAAAAATAATTGAAACTCCACCAGTTCAAAACAAGCAAGGATATCCTCCATTTGAAACATGGGGATGGGTTTCCTATGACGGAAGAACAAAGGCAGATGTTAAAGAATTCATGACCAAATACAGTGATCGTGATTTCTATGTAGGAACTGACTCTCAGAACTACAAGAATAACAAAACCTGCGTATTCACAACCGTTTTAATTGCATACAAAAGAGGACACGGCGGAACAATCATTCGCCACAGTGACAAAACGCCTTTCATTGAACATTTGAGACAACGATTGATCATTGAAGCGATGAGATCTCTTGAAACCGCATGGTACATAGACTCTATTTGCCAAAAGAAGAGCGTGGTTACTATTCACCTTGACGTTAACTCTAACCTCAAGTGGAAGTCGTCTCAATATTGCAAGGAATTGGTAGGATTGGTTATGGCTCAAGGCTATAACTGCACCCACAAGCCTTATTCGTGGGCTGCATCAAGTTGCGCCGACGCGAAAACATAACTTGCTTTCAATCTAGGGTTGAATATAATAAGGGGTGTAGCATGTGCTACACCCCTTATTCATGTTAGACCTTGCAATCAACTATAAAAGAGAAATAAGCTATCTTATGATTAATGCGTTTAATGACCCGCATTATCATTATTTTAGATCGTCCACACACACAAACTTTGATGACTCTTTTATCAGTAACTCTACTTGGCAAAACTTACAATATGTATCAGTATCAAACTCGCTTAATGTGTTGGGTTTAATGTTTTTGACTATTGACCGTTCAACAATGAATGCCAATGATCTAGGGTTAATTTCCTTTAAAAAGAACTCAATTGAGTTTGCAAACGACTTTGCGAGCTTTATATGTCTGGCTTTTGGTAGATTTAACATTAAGAAAATATCTTGGAATGTTATCGTCGGATCTCCACACGAAAGAACATATGACAAGTTAACTAAAAAACACAATGGAAGAATTGTTGGCGTTTTAGAAAAAGAAAAGGTGTTGGAAGACGGCCTTTATTATGACTGTAAGCTATACGAACTTATGAAAGATAATTTTATAGAATCTATAAAGGGAACCAGACTTGAAAACCGGAGTCAAGAGCTATATAATGTTAAACGTAGCCTATCAACCAAAACATAAAGGAGCATCATGGATTTTAAAGAATATCAAGCAAAAGCGCACGGAACCTCTAAAAACACTTCAATTATGGGAAGCAAGTTGCTTTACCCTATTCTTGGACTTGGAGACGAATCGGGGGAGGTTTCAGGAAAAGTAAAGAAGCGTTTTCGCGATGATGGATCAGGACAACCAATTACAGATGCCGTTTTGCTACAAGATGCTGAATTTAAAGACACGTTAAAAAAAGAATTGGGAGACATTCTTTGGTATATTTCCGAAACCGCTTTTCAATTTGGAATTGATTTAGACGATCTTGCACAAGGAAATATTGACAAGTTGTATTCAAGAATGGAAAGAGGAGTTATTTCTGGCAGTGGTGACAATCGGTGAAGACGGTTGACACATATTGGGCGAATATTTATTGTGGTCTTCAGAAAGCCTATTCTGGAGACATTATAGATATTGCATATGCAAAAGAGCTTTGTCAAGAGTTTTGCAATAAGGTTAAGTTGGGACTAACGTTCACTCCAACCAATTTCATTTATGTAGATGGGTCAGAGCCGGGATTTATTGTCGGACTAATTAACTATCCACGGTTTCCATCTTCGTCTTTTGCCATTACCAATAAGGCTCATGAGTTGGGAAAAATCTTATTGAAAGAATTAAGCCAAGAACGCATTAGTATTGTTTTTCCAAATGAAACAGTAATGTTGGAGAAAGAAGACTTAAAGGTAAATGAAAACTCTTAATCAAGCCATATTAGACATATTTGAAATAACCGAACAAGATGCGAGTCTTTCGGTTAAAGACTTGGTTCTAATGGAAGATGCCACTGCTACATGCGTAAAAGTTAAAAATCGTTTTGTAGTTACAAGTAAAGACAAGACTGTATATGGTAGAGGTAAAACCGAAGAAGCCGCATGGACAAAAGCAGCCTTAGATATACAAGGCTTTAAAGTTCAAGAACAATAGGAGGATTTATGATTATAGACGGAATTTTTATGAACAAGGATGGAAAAATTATTCTTAGTAATAAGGCCGCAGAGGAGTTAGCGAATGAGATTGCTTACTGCGCAACAGAAGCAAAAGACCACGGATATTCCGGATATGTGCAACTTTTTTACAAAAAAGACGATCTTGTTACTAAGGAGTCAATAACTCTGGTTATTCTTCCGGGTTAACGCTCTTTTTGGTTATAAAATCCTTTAGGTCTTTTAGTGATCCTTCAAGTTTTTTTCGAGAGTTTTTCTTGTCGGTTATGTTTTCCACTTCTGCTATAAGATAATCTATCTTATTCTTGGACTTTTTAATGGACGCCCTGAAGTTAGTGTACACGGTTACATTATCGGATGAGATGTATTTTTTCTCCATTTTAAAAGATTTTATCTCTCCACTACGCATTGCCGCCATTTGTTTATGTGTTTCTTCGATATCTTGGGTTGCTATAAAATCCACTTCAAATCTACCTGCAAGCTCTTTTTGCCTATAACCTAGCATTTCCGAAAACGTTTTATTAGCTTTGATTATCTTTCCATCGGTTGTCATTCTAATCATTCCTATAATTGAATGATCAAATATTTCCTTGAACATCTCTATCTGGTCGGCCATGGATTCTTCAAGTTCTTTAATGTTTGTAACATCCGTGTGCGTCCCAATCATACGAACTGGGGTTCCATCAGCATCCCACTCGATTACATTTCCAGTACACCGAATCCATTTTATACTGCCATCGGCACATGTATATCGAACATCTTGTAAAAACGGATGTTTGCCTCTTGTCCTGCAATGCTCATCGTAATTCTCAAGGACGAACTTTAAATCGTCTTGATTTATCAGTTTTTGCCATTCTGATGGATGGTATGTTTTATCCTTGGGGTCAAACCCCAATAGGCTCCAAAACTTAGGGCTCATGTATTCAAAATCTTCTTTAATGTGCCAATCCCACCAACCATCCGCACCAGAATCTCCAAGTATATTTAAGTGCTTCCTAGAATTCAGCGGGAATATTTTGTTATCACATTTGCAGGTTTTTATATGCTGCTCATAACTTTCATCGCTCATATTTTAGTCCTTTTGTTGATTTCTTTGCTGCCGTCTGGCAATTCTTGCATTTCTTTTATTTGCGCGAATTTGGAAATATTTACTTCTTCTTTGACTGCGTGTTAAAAACCGATCTGGAGTTGTCAGCAATTCTTGTCCAGCAGTACCAATTTCTTTGCTCACTGTAGAATCGGCAATAGGGGCTTCTTCAGCTTTTTTCTTGAAAATTGCTGTTTTGAACTTAGTCGAACTGTTGCCGCAATTACACCCCATATTATATTGTTCATATATAGAACAAAATATCCTTTTGAGTTTTAAATATTGATTACAGGTTTTAGATTAACAAGCGAGAATAAAACACGGTGAAACTATATAAAATATGTCAAGCTAGTAACGCCCCGATTGCTCCAAGTAACGATCTTTATGATCAATGTTGGATTGATCCGGATGGCAACTCTTACAATGTCACTGGCACACATACTACAGTTGCACAAGAAATACTTAAAAATAACATGGGGCTTAACTATGCCCAAATGGGACATCCCATCCAGACCCTTTTAAAACTAAAGTGGCTGCGGGTTACATCATATCAGGAATTCCTCGAAGTACAAAACTACCATCCATCGTTTTTAACTACTTCTCAAAAGAAGAAACTTGTTGAAATTGCCATTAGTACAGGCAAAAGAATAATAGAAATTGAAGTTTGGGGCGGAACAAGTATAAGGACAATATGGGACAGAGATAATGTAATGGATTTTTGACATATTTTTGTATAATGCTGAGAAAGGAGGAGTTATATGCCAGCAGGATGCGAATTTATTTGCGAAAATCAGATTTGTGAAAGCTTTAAAAAGGGGTTTATCATTACTGGCAACTGGCCAATGGCTCCAATCGAACTCGTAATAGCGAACCTGAATCCTAGAAATGTGGTTCAAAACGAGGTTAGGAATCAATTCATAGCATTAAGAGATCAGGGCAGAAAACTAGCCCTTATTACATTCCCTAATGAAGCAAAAATAGACGCAACTGCATATCGAGTCAGCCTATGGAGCGAAGACGCTAAATGCATTTGGAATTACGATGTTGCCATAGAAGATATGGATACTTGGAAACCTCCTGAAAAATGCCCAACAACGGGCGGAAAACTTTACACCTTTAATGAAATTGTTGATTTGGGTATTAAGTGTCCAACATGTAATACGCCCTTAAAACAAAGTCGTTGGTTTACAAAAGAAGCAACTAAGGAGACATAATGAAAGACATAGCTGCAATAAAAGAAAAGATAGATGACATTTTGATTCGCGCCAAAGAAATTAACACAAGTGCCGCTGCTGTAGAAGTACTAAACTGGCTAATTAAAAGTGTCGAGTACTTTATAGATAACCATTCAAAAATGTTTAAGATCGACTTGGTGATAGACGAATCATCGTTTGAAAGTTTTCCAGAAACTAAAAAACTACAAGATCTATACAGAGAAATTCCAGACGATGAAATGTCTGGAGACGATATGGACTCGCTATCCGAATCGGACAAAGCCAGACTAGAAATTATTGGAGAATCAAGAAGTAAACTCGATTTGATCACCGCCAATATACATAGCTCAATGAAAGAACAAAATGAATTGCTTAAGACGCTGTTCGAAAGAATGTCGTTTTATTACGAACTAAAGGGTGTGTACAAGGGCGAATTCTTAATTGATAAGCTTGCTGGTGGTGTAGGCGTATTAAAGTTCGAATACGATTCTTTCTCGGTGCCTGTTACTATTAAGATTAAGAAGGTTATTGAGAGGCCAGATGGATCTGCCGAAGAAGACCCAAACGAGACTTCTGTTAGAGAATATGTCATTCCAGATGGGTTTTCTGTATGGATTGAAATTGCCTTTAGCTCTGTCAAGAAAAGAGCCGCAATGTTTTAAGCGAATTCTCTTGCTTCAAGCGAACAAGGGTGTTACTCTCTTATCTAAGAAAGGGTAAGTCAGTGGAAATTACATACCAAGGCATTAAATTTGAAGTTAAAGATAGTCTTTTAGAGGGCTTTGGTTCAGTGAACCATAGTGACGCTAAAGCAAACTTTGGCCCATTCCCTAAACATCTAGACACACACGTAGATTACTGGGACCAATATCCTAGAAACTTAATCGCACCAAATTTACAAACGCTGAAAGAGACATGAAATGTTTTTAAGTGCAACAATTGTGTTTTTGTATATGACTATTGGAGTAATTACAAGCGTACTTGTATCATTTAATAGTCGTCCTAAAACTAAAGTAGAAGCAATATTTGAGGGGTTATTTTGCGCTTATTTCTGGTGGATAGCTGTAGCTATTTATGCTTTTGTCAAACACATTGAAAATAACAAAAACAAGGGGTAAAAATGGAAAACACAAAACAATGCGTCTGTATCGGATGGCCAACAATCGCGCTACTTGCTCACGGACAAACCGTTATTGTTGACGGAGTTGCGCTTATACCAGATGATCTTCTTTCCAACTCTGCTAGAAAAATTCAAAATGGTGAGTATCTGCCATGTAAATGCACGGAGCCTAGAGAAGTAAAATGCGAAATGCATAAGTGCGGAACCTGCTCGCAAATAATTAACGCAAATGAAGTAATGGATCATTCCCCATCTATAAAAAAAGATACCACGCAAGACCTAGAACATAAGCTAAAAGAAGCAAAAACTGCTCTAGATAAAGCATTAGAGGAAATCGGTCCTAAATCTTTTCAATTTGTCTCCGAGGAGCCTAAGCTTTCCCGCCCTCTTCCTGCAAAATGGCCAGAATTAAAACCAAAAACATTTGGAATGGCGAGAGAAATTGACACGGGAAATGAGCCAAACGCAGAAAATATAAGCAAAATGGCAGCGGAATTTGTCGTTTCTCTGTTTGGAATCAAACCTAAAAATGCGGATGAAAATGCAGAATCTTTTGTTGATCCAAAAGGTCTTGACAAAGCTCTAGGAATAAACGATTCGAATAGAACAGAGAAAACCCATTTGGGCAAAAGCTTATAAATTCGTTACAAATCCACAAACGCCTTGAAAAATCGTTATAGGCGCGTTAAAATCGTTACAAAACGATGTTTTCCGTAGAAAACAGTTACGAGTGGCAAAGAAAAAGTGAAAAAAGTGCTTGTAGTGGCAAAAAAATGTGTTATGATGTATTTACAAGTTAAGGCAAAGTGCCGAGACAACAGATTAAGAGGTTTAAATTCAACAATGAAAACAAAACGCATGATGGATCGTAGATGGGATAGGGGAGCTTCGGCTAACTCCACTCGTTTATTTTGTCTAGCGTAATAGAAAATAAACCAAGAGGAAGCCGAGGCCGAAGAAGAAATTCTTTGGCCTTTTTCGTTTTCCGAGATGCGTTTTTTGACATAATTTTAATTAATTTAGCGGGACATCCAATATCGGTGTTGGGTAGGGCTCATAACCCTATGGCTATCATGCCAATGAAGATTCGAATTCTTCTCCCGCTACCAAATTTTAGATTTTGCGGAAGAGTGAAACGGATTATCACACAACGCTCATAACGTTGTAATAGTGGGCTCGACTCCCATTTCCGCTAGACTAGCTGTTAAGGCTACTTCTTCGTAGTGCTAGTTAGAAACAGGCAAATCATTTGTCTGGCCAAAAGCCTGAACTCTGTCAGAAATAATATTTGAAATAATATCCAAATATGTTTTTGCCTTTTGTTCTTTGAAATATTTAAAACTAGAAACATCGATAATGCAAAGATCAATTCCGTTATCGTGACAGCTTTTGATTTTATTGGCATCTTTGGACGATATTCTTTCAAACTTGTCCTTGCCGAATATGGGCTTATAATGAAAGATGCCATTTATCTCAAAAGCAAGGTTTAAGCTTCTAATATACACATCTAACTCTGCATTGATGGCGTCTGTTTTATTGAATGAGAAAACGATGTTTGGAAACATTGCTTTTAGTTGGGAATGTAGCCAAACTTCAAGTTTTGAAACCCTTGTCCCAGTCTTTTTATGTGCGTTGTTGTATTTGCCAGCACAAGACTGAGAGCAGAAAAAATTTTCGCTTTTCCGCTTTTTGCTTTTTGTTTGTGAAAACTTTCTTGAAAATGGCAAATTGCATTGAGTGCAAATAAGATCTACCTTCTTACTTTGCGAATCGTATGCCGCCCGACATTTTCTTCCACAAAAAAGTCCGCCGAAATAGCCTTGTTTCTCCTTTCTTGTTCTGTTGAACTTTACTAGTTTCTTGATGCGAAGAAACTGACAGTGACAATGATTGCACTCAAGGGGTAGTTTTTGATTATACTTCGCATTTTCAAAATAAGATTCTGAGAAAAGTTCGATTACTTCCATTTTATTTTTCCTTGTTTTTATGTTTTACATAGACGGTAGCCAGATGGTTTATTCTAGATTGTCGATTTAGATTCCTTCTCTAGCTACCAAATTATAAAATAGATGTCCTAGTAGCTCAACTGGTAGAGCGCACCGCTACGGACGGTGAGGTTGTGAGTTCAAGTCTTGTCTAGGATGCCATTTATTTTAGTTTTTTCACATTTTAAAAATGGCTCTATAGCTGAGTTGGTATCAAGCAGTCGGCTCATATCCTTCATACGTTGGTTCGATTCCAACTAGAGCCACCATTTTTAACAAGAAATTATAGTTTAAGTGGGCGATAAAACACCGTTTTAAACGGAGTAGCCGATGGTTCGAATCCATCTTTTCTTGTTATATCTTTTTATACCGCACTGGTGAAGTGGCTATCACATCTGCCTGTCGAGCAGAGGTAAGGGGATCGAAACCCCTGTGCGGTGCCAATATAGGTGCGTGGTGTAACGGCAGCACAAATCTCTCCAAAAGATTTTGTACGGGTTCAAATCCTGTCGCGCCTGCTTTACTTTCGTATACACCTGTAATTCAGATGGCAGAAATATTTCCTTCTAAGAAATAAGTCGTGGGTTCAAGTCCCTCCGGGTGTACCAATTTTAAAAATAATGGGGTTGTAGCTTAATGGCCAAGGCACCAGACTGTCGATCTGGAATTCGAAAGAATTAATGCGGGTTCGAGCCCCGTCTTCCTCGCCAATTTTTTAAAAGTTAAGCTTGTGGTGTAATGGCAACACAACTGTCTCCAAAACAGTAACGCCCGTAAGGGCTAATGCGGGTTCGAGTCCTGCCAAGCTTGCCAAATTTTAAAGATGCTCCTGTAATTCAAATGGTAGAAAGTCGTGGTTCTAACGCGAAAGTTGTAGGTTCGAGTCCTATCGGGAGTACCAATTTTCCTTGTTTTCGACCAATAATGCAGTATACTACGGCAAAGGAGAAAATCATGGAAAACAAACGAAACTTATGCAGTCCCGAACATCCAATGCCGAAAGATGCTCCGGGAATTTGGGAACACACAAACGCCGAAGAGGTAGGTGATCAAGAAAACGGTTGGCCGGGAGGAGATATAGTTTCAATGAAATGTAAAGACTGCGGTGTAACTTGGAGAATGGAATTGCCGCAATAAACTGTTTTCATATGTCTTCGTAACTCAACTGGATAGAGTAACAGATTCGCCGTTAGGCTACGAATCTAATCTGTAAGTTGTGGGTTCGACTCCCGCCGAGGACGCCATTTTAAACTTGTCTTTCGCTTTCCCTTGCATTATAATAAACCACCATGAAACAGAATTCCATACACGAATGGATTTATAAATATGGTGGACACATAAAAGACTTAATTCCACCATTAAAACAGAACCACCCCTATCCAAAATCTATTGACAATTTAGAACGTTTTTTCAAAAACGTGGTTTTTTCAGACACAAAGCATTTTTCCAACCCCATATTTTCTTCAAAGGTTAACAACGTATATGTAGCCAATAGCGGCAACGTTATAAGCCAAGACAAAGAAAACGAAATATTAGAGTTCTCGGGCAGTAACACTTACATTGATTCTCCTGTTATAGTAAACAATGCCTTACACTTAATGTCTGAGTGGTCAAATACAAACTATTGGCATTGGTTCTCAACTTCGTTGGCTAGATTATATGCAACAGAATGCATCCCAAAAGGTACAAAATACTTAATAAACGGACATAGCAAGTTTGTCGATGAATCCTTAAGGGTAATTGGTATTGATTTGGAAAATACTATCGATATGAGTAAGGCAGGTTCTGTTTTTTGCGAGAATCTTTATTTGCCATCAATGATGGGAGATTGCAATAAACAAGGCTTTGTGCTTCTAAAGAATAGAATCAAGCTCATTATTGGTCAACAAGACGGACCCAAAAGAGTTTACATATCTAGAGCCGGGAGAAGAGTAGTTAACAACGAAAAAGAAGTTGTTGAGGTTTTATTAGATAGGGGTTTCCAAATAGTTAAGTGCGAAGATTTATCATTTGAAGAGCAAGTAAGGGTGTTTTATAATGCGGAAATAGTTGTTGCGCCTCATGGGGCAGGGCTTACCAACATTCTTTTTGCGAAGGATGGGGCTAAAATATTAGAGCTTAGAAATCCGGGGTATTTTGGTAAGTGCTATTATTATTTAAGTCATCATCTTGGGTATGATTACTGGACGCTTTTGGGTGAAGGGGATGTGCCAAAAGACAAAAGCGAAATGCAAGGGACGCTGTATAATAACATGGACATAAATACGAATAAACTTGTTGAAACATTGAATGCAATGGGAGTTGAATAGAGGTAAATCTATGGACATAAAACTAAAAAGGAAGCTTGAGGAATATGTATTGGTCCCGCTTGTTTTGTTTTTCAAGCTATTGGGATTTTTAATTGCTACTGCTTGGTCAATAATAACAATTTTTAATTAACACAATATTGCTTTCTCCTCCGAACGTGTTATAATCTGCTTAAATAGTTGTCCTCGTAGCTCAACTGGTAGAGTACCATTTTCCTAAAGTGGGTGTTGTGGGTTCAAGTCCCGCCGAGGATACCAAAGATGAAAACCAAGAAGGTGTTACCTAAAAAGGTTCCGAAAGGAATGAAGAAGGCCGTAAAAATGCTTCTTGATAATGATCTATCCGTAGAATGCGGTGTTTGTTTCTACCAATGCTATGAAGGGCGGTATATTGTTCATTCCATGGAATGGGGATACACTAACGGAAAAGAGGGCTGGTATAAAGAATTCAAAAGCTTTGACAAGGCGTATGACAAGTTTGCTAAAGAAGCATTTGGCGAAACAAAGCTTGAAAAACGCCCCAAGTAAGCTTATAGTGTCTGCATGGACAAAAGATTTTTAGAATTCCAATTTGAAGATGGATCTTGCAAAAGAATCCAAATATCTAAAGTTACAACTTTATCTAAAAAAGCTCCGAAAGTTGGACTACATTTAGACAAGATAGACGATGGATATTTAATGATTGTTAACGAGGGGCTTTGGGATATAGATTCTCAAAAATTAAACCAAATTAAATTTATAAGGGAATAAACGAGTACACCAATTTAACCAAAGCAAGGAGTTCCGTTAGAGCAAAAACACCATCGACAAGATTGGATGTAGGCTGGTAGCGGGTGACCAATAATGCATAGTCCCGCAAGGGATGGCGCAGAAGCGGTGTTGAAATCCTCCGCTCGTTTTATTCCCTTATAAAGAAAGCAAACATGAAAAAATTCGCCTGTAAATGTGGAAAATTGGCAACATGGTGTTATATGCCTTCTTCTGAAGGATTTCCCTATTATTGCGACGAATGCGTTTCAAGAGGTTGTTCCTGTAACGAAGAATATGACGATCCGGAATTCGCCAAGATAGAAGACACAATCAAATATTTTGACGAAAAAGGCGTATTGTGGAGATGGAAAGAAGAAGGAAAAGTTATCGAACACATAGATGAAAAAGGAAGACTTTTGCCTTGTTGTGAATACTTTTATGAAAAAGATGGATGGAGTGCAAAAGAAGAGGAAGTTGAGTATTTTAAAGGCAAAAACATAGAGGTTTTCTTAACATGACCACCAAATACAAGCAGGTTGTTTTAGAAAAGACCGAAGGGGAGACTAGAACCGTTATGACGACACATATTCCCTCTAAAATAGCCACGCTTGGCAATGTTATTAGAATAAAGATTAACGATTCGTGGAATAATGGCTGGAAGATTATACATGCTGATAGCCTAGAGGTAGAAGAACATTATGTTAATGAAAGAAGTCAAGACTACAAGAGAACAAGGAAAGCTTCCGACATTTGAAGGGTATGTTTATCAGTTTGCTGAATAAATCAGCATGAAAAACTGGTATAAAATTAAACACAAAGCTTCTCTTCAAAAAACCGCAAGCATGACTTTGAGGGTTTCCGGAATATCCACTCAAGACTTAACCAGAATTTTTGATTTGTGCTGGGAGCTAAAACGCAAAATAGGGAATCTGCCAGCCATACAAGATATCGACTTGGACGGTAAGACGGATATACAAGCAGCTACTGGGATGATCAACTTTTACTTGAATCCTAAATGCACAGCACAAGAAATAGAAGAGCTAAAAAGTAAAATATTAACAGAAGCCAATA
>JACCDG011168927.1_pt1 | contig 12859 bp, 14 predicted proteins | sample 7442471 | NCBI WGS metagenome assembly JACCDG01 (sample SAMN15323444, study PRJNA562643) | freshwater metagenome | isolation source: river surface water | place: USA:Blue River Watershed | collected 2017-08-17 | reverse complement strand
ACAGGGCAACCGAGCGCCAATCCATAGTGATGCGGTGAACCGGCAGATACTGCGCACAAGCCACCAGAAACAGGGCTTGTGCATTCGCTTGTGCTGGCTGGGGCTCAACTGTTTCGATCCAGATCATAGGTCTGCGAGTCTGCTCTTCGTGCGCAAACTGCTGCAGGTAAGACGCCAAGGCAAGATGTCTTCGGAATACCGGATCCCGCACAGAGCCTAGATATTTCCAGAATGCAAATAAGACACTAGCTTCTTTGCTTACTAACTCCTGGGCGAGTCTTGGGTAGGCCTGATCAATTGCTGTTTGTAGAACGGCCTCTAATTGCTGCATATCGCCCTTCAGATCCAGCGTGCTGGGATCCCATGACAAATGGGGGGTGATGCTTTGTGAGAGGAGGTCGCATGCACTCACAATCGCTTGGGCCAAACTCCATACGCCGCCCTCACCTTCCGCGGCAAACCAGCTTTGCAACTCTGGGTGCGCATCAATTGATGCATAGGTTTGTAAGATGCGCTCCGTTTGCGATTGCTCATCCGGAATTAAAAAGAGATCGGGCGCCAACTCCAGCCAATCTGTCAGACTGTGCACCTCTGGCAAAAATGGAGTGGCATGACTATCCATGATGGGCCGCATGCGCTCGAGAGCCTGACGCAAACTTGCATTGGGTCCCGCTGTGGGCAAGATTACAAGCGGTCGGGCCTTACTTTCAAGGGCAATATCCCAAATGTGCTGCGCCATTTGCGCTAAGGCATCCTGATTGGGGGTGATGGCTAGTGTGTACATCGATGGTGCTAATTTTGGAATCAATCTTCGAGGTTTAGGCATTAATCACAGCTTATTGATAATATAAGGGGATGGATCGCTTTCCAATGAGAGTTGTTCCAACCATTTAAACCAATAAGGAATTTTCATGAGTGCCGGCATTAAACATGTAAGTGATGCATCTTTCGAGCAAGACGTTCTTAAGGCAGACAAACCCGTTCTCCTCGATTTTTGGGCAGAATGGTGTGGGCCCTGCAAGATGATTGGCCCCATCCTGGAAGAGCTTTCTACCGAATATGGCGATCGCATCCAAATAGCCAAAATGAACGTGGATGAGAACCAGGGCATTCCAGCCCAGTTCAATATTCGGGGTATTCCCACCCTCATTTTGTTCAAAAATGGGACTGTGGCAGCCCAAAAGGTTGGCGCCTTAGCAAAATCACAGTTAGCAGCATTCATTGATAGCAATATCTAAGTAGTTTGTAGGATGATGGATATCAGGCTCAAGAACTGAGCCTGATGTTGTTTTTAAGGGATGTCTTGACCGGTATTCTAGTTTTCGGCTTTTTTGGTGTAATATTCAGTCTCAATACAGCCTTTGTTAAGGCCCAACCCCCGATTCCCCTTTTATCCCCTTTAGTTATTACCTCAATTACCTAATACCAATCTCGATTTAATCCGATCTCGTTTGTCCTTGTTTTGCATTGTCTTCAAGACAATTCCAAAACCTCCTCAATTTCCTCTTCTTTCCTTTTCCTGTTTGATAGAACCATAAGCACACCATGCAACTGACTGAACTAAAAGTACTCCACGTATCCCAACTCCTCGAGATGGCAGCTAGCCTCGAGATTGAAAACACCCAGCGTATGCGCAAGCAAGAACTAATGTTTGCCATCCTTAAAAAGCGGGCCAAAGCGGGTGAACAGGTGTTTGGTGATGGGGTTCTTGAAGTTCTACCTGACGGCTTTGGATTCTTACGGTCCCCCGAGTCCTCTTACATGGCCTCACCCGATGATATTTATATCTCTCCCGCACAAATTCGTCGCTTTAACCTCCATACAGGTGACAGCATTGAGGGCGAAGTACGCACTCCAAAAGAAGGTGAACGTTACTTTGCCTTAGTGAAGGTTGACAAGATTAATGGCATGGCGCCTGAGGATCTCAAAAACCGCATCATGTTTGAGAACCTAACGCCGCTCCACCCCAATCGCAATATCGCCTTGGAGCGTGATATCAAGGCTGAAGAGAATCTCACCGGCCGCATTATTGACATGATCTCGCCGATTGGCTTTGGCCAGCGCGGTCTGATTGTTGCTTCTCCGAAGTCCGGTAAGACGGTGATGATGCAACACGTTGCTCATGCAATTTCCCAAAACTATCCCGATGCCATTCTGATTGTTTTGCTCGTTGATGAGCGTCCTGAGGAAGTAACCGAAATGCAGCGCTCGGTGCGCGGTGAAGTTGTGGCTTCAACCTTTGATGAGCCTGCTGTACGCCATGTGCAAGTTGCCGAGATGGTGATTGAGAAAGCCAAGCGTCTCGTTGAAATGAAAAAAGATGTGATTATTCTGCTTGACTCCATTACACGCCTTGCTCGCGCTTACAACACAGTTGTGCCCTCTTCTGGAAAGGTACTTTCTGGTGGTGTTGACGCAAACGCATTGCAACGTCCCAAGCGCTTCTTTGGTGCCGCACGCAATATTGAGGAAGGTGGCTCACTCACCATCCTGGCAACTGCGCTGATTGAAACCGGTAGCCGTATGGATGACCTGATCTATGAAGAGTTCAAGGGTACTGGCAATATGGAAGTTCACTTAGAGCGTCGCTTGGCTGAGCGCCGCGTTTATCCCGCGATCAACCTCAATAAATCTGGCACACGCCGTGAGGAACTTCTGGTCAAGCCCGAGAATCTCCAGAAAATTTGGGTATTACGCAAGCTTCTGGCTGACATGGACGAGATTGAGGCTATGAACTTTATTGTCGATAAGCTCAAATCCACCAAGAACAACTCCGAGTTCTTTGAACTCATGCGCCGCGGCGGTTAAAGACTGGGGAAAGGCAAATTGGTGCTTTCCCATTGATTTTGTGGCATAATTTCGCTTTTGCTGTATTGACACCCCCCTGGGAAAGTATTGAGGGATTAGATTTAGACCCACAACGGCTACCCGTTTAAAGGATATGAACGATGAAACAAGGCATTCACCCCGATTACCGCGAAGTTGTTTTTGTTGATGTTTCGAACAACTTTAGCTTCAAAACCCGCTCCACCATCATCACCAAAGAAACCATTAAGTGGGAAGATGGTAAGGAGTATCCATTAGCCAAGATTGAGACTTCCTCTGAGTCCCATCCCTTCTTTACTGGCACCCAGAAGATTATTGACACTGCAGGTCGTGTTGAGAAGTTCCGTCAGAAATTTGGTGGTAAGGCTGCTGCAAAGGCAAGCGGTGATGGCGCTGCTAATACTGCTGAGAAACGCGCTGCTGCTGCTGAAGCTAAAAAGGCTGAGAAACCTGCTGCAAAGAAAGCAACTGCCAAGAAGGCTTAATTGCTGGTGTGCTCTCCTGGTAATTGATTGATCAAAGGCAGCATTTGCTGCCTTTTTTCTTTCTGTTTACTTGGATCACTGTAGTATTGATGAATACGATGAATTAGCATGGTTAAACTCACTGCAGCCGCTACCGTCTCGATTCCACGCATTGTGATCTTTGCGTTAACTCTGGTTTATGGTTTAGCGGGACTCTTTGGTCGCGATCCCTGGAAGAATGAGGATTCCATTGGTTTTGGAGTCATGTGGCATTTGCATACAGGGTCGTGGCAAGACTGGTTAGTACCAGGACTTGCTGGCCGTGATTTATCCATGGGTGCCCCGCTACCCTACTGGTTGGGCGCAAGCTTCATTGAACTTTTTGGCTCATGGATCGGTGATGCAAATGCAGCTCGCCTGTATTCTGCCCTCTGCTTCTTTGCCACTGCACTAGCAATTTGGTATGCCACCTATTTATTAGGACGACGGAAAGAAGTTCAACCGATGAGTTTTGCTTTGGGAGGTCAACCCAACTCGCGGGACTACGGGATGACTCTGGCTGATGGTGCGCTCCTCATTTTTTTAGCCTGCGTTGGTTTGGCGCAGCGTACGCATGAGACAACCCCCATGATGGCCCAACTCATGGGTCTTTCGATTGTTCTTTATGGAACTGTACGCGGCCTTGATAAACCCTGGCAAGGAGGCGCATGGACTGGACTGGGTTTGGCTATTTTGGGCCTTTCCAGCAATTGGGTCCTAACTGCCCTAATCACTGTCGCAACTGGTCTCGCCGTTCTCTTATGTCATGTTCGATTACGTTTTCGTTGGACCCTAAGCTCTGTACTCATTGCCGTCCTTGGCATTGGTATTTGGCCAATGCTATGGCATCTCTTTCATATGAGTCCCGCCCTACAAGAATCCACTCTTGAAGCTTGGATGAATACCCCACCGATGCATCGGTATATCGCATGGAACTCCTTGCAATTTATGGGTATTAACTTCTGGGCCTATGCATGGCCAGTATGGCCCCTAGCACTGGTCTCTTTGGTTCATTGGGTTCGCAATAAAGATGCAGGCTCATGGCGTGCACCCCATTTATGCATTCCACTGGGCTTACTGATTGCTGGATTGGTTTATGTTCTTTTTAGAGTCGATGCAAATGAGCATGATTTAATTGTTTTGATCCCGCCGATGGCGATCATTGCCGCTTTTAGCTTACCCATCTTGCGACGCAGTGTCATTAGCTTCATTGATTGGTTTGCAATGCTGAGCTTTACGATCATTGCGATAGCCATTTGGGTTATCTGGTTTGCAAAGACCACGGGCTATCCTGCTGGGACCGCGGCCAATGTGGCTCGCTATATACCTGGCTTTGAAGTGCAATTTAGTTGGCTTACCCTAATCATTGCACTAACGATTACTGGGTTATGGTTGTGGGTGGTGCAATGGCGCACCTCACGTGCACCCAAGGTTATCTGGCGTTGCCTCATTATCTCTGCTGCAGGTACAACCCTGATGTGGGTTCTGCTAATGACACTGTGGCTTCCAACCATTAACTATGCAAAAACTTATCGTTTTGTAGCGCAACGTTTAGTACAAGCAGCTCCTGCAGATGCCAAATGTATTGACAGCAGTAATTTAGGATTAGCGCAATTAGCCTCGTTTAGCTATTTCACGAAACTGCCCCTAGCCGACAATCCGAATTGCCCTTATATGCTGACGCACAATGCTCGCACCGCATCTGCATTCTCAGCTCTCAATGATAAGAAACTGAAGCTCCTATGGGAGGATCGGCGTGCAGCTGACCGCGATGAACGCTTGCGTCTATACCAAGTGTTGCCAGAGTAGTAATTCATAATGGCTTTTTATCGAATCTCGCGCTTGCGAGAAGATGTTCCTGAACTAATCAAATTGGCCGGTCCTCTTTTGGTAGGACAGCTCGCTGTGATTGCCTTCGGGGTGTTGGATACGGCGATGACCGCACGCTACTCCTCGGAAGATTTAGCTGCGTTGGCGATGTCTACTGCCATCTATATCAGTATCTATGTCGGGCTCACTGGTGTGATTGCTGCCCTCACCCCAATAGCTGGTCAGCTATTTGGGGCCAAGCGTTATTCCGAGATTGGTGAAGAAGTGCGCCAAGCAGGATGGTTGGCAGTAGGTCTAACCATTATTGGTACGGTAATTCTGTTAAATGCAGATTTGTTATTGGCTATCTCCCAAGTCAACATAGAGCTTGAGAATAAGGCTCGCCTGTATTTACAAATCTTAGCTCTGGGCTTACCCGCCAGCATGGGAATGCGGGTTCTCATGTCCTTTCATAACTCAGTTTCGCGACCAGGCATCATTACCATCGTGCAGTTGATAGGCTTAGCTGCAAAGTTTCCCCTCAACGCTCTGTTTATCTATGGCGGATTTGGCATCGAGGAAATGGGTGGGCCAGGATGTGCAGTTGCCACTGTAATCATTAATTGGCTTTGGTTTTTCTCAACCTTAATGATTGTTGTATGGGGCCGTTTTTATAAACCTTTTCATATTTTTGAGCGCTTTAGCTGGCCAAATTGGCAGCGGATTTGGACTTTATTGCGCTTAGGTGCGCCGATTGGCTTGAGTTATTTCATTGAAGTAACGTCATTTACCTTTATGTCACTATTCATTGCGCGCTTCGGCACTACCACCTTGGCCGGCCACCAAATCGTTGCAAATTTAGGTACAGTGATTTACATGGTGCCACTTTCTTTATCAATTGCCACCATGACTCTGGTGGCTCAATCAATTGGGGCAGGCAAACAACATCGCGCTGAAGATATCGGCTGGTCCTCAGTGATATTCACCAGTAGCCTATGCATTGTAATTGGCTTGTGTGTTTGGGTATTTCGGTTTGAGCTACTCGATTTGTATGACCCAACCCCCGATGTCAAATTACTCGCAGCACCTTTGTTTCTGTTTATTTGCTTTTACCAATTGGTCGACTCTGTCCAAGTGGTTGCGGCATTTATCTTGCGGGCCTACCGAATTTCATTTTTACCAATGGTCGTATATGCGGGTTCACTGTGGTGTATTGGCCTAGGTGGAGGCTATATTCTTGGGTTTAATATCTTTGGGAACACGCCAACAATCCTACAAGGCGTCAATGGATTCTGGATTGCAAACAGCTTAAGTCTTGCTGTGGCAGCAGCGCTACTGTTATGGATCTTTAGAAAAACTGCAGTCTATTATGAGAAAAATAATCCGCCTGTAACGGTTTAAATTTCTTTACTGCTTTTTGATCAATAACATACCAAGCTCTTTATAGAGCTTAATGGCTTTTTCAGTAGGCACAAGCTTCTTAACCCGTGCGTCTTTTGCACATGGCTTGTTTTCAATCAATTTTTTCTCGATCAAGGCTTTCAATGATGCATGAGATGTTGCTGGTGAGGCAATCGATTTCATTTGAATCACATCCGAGACAGTTAACTTATGACCTTCGTGATAGGCGCTCGTCACTATACGGAGAATGATGCACTCTCGATGATTGACTTTGTACTTTGCATGAATCTTGTCCCGATCGCTGGCAAATTCGAAGTAATTAGATAGAACGTCCATAAAAATCCCTTTAATAATAATTTTTGGGAAGAATGCCGTTGGACAGCCAAATTGCGACTATTCAGCAGACTGTCAAAGTGTATACGCCTTTTGGATAATAAAAAAGTGTATTTTGCTGCAGAGCAATCAAGCAAGCCCCCAACAGGCCCTATTTCAACCTCATGATATGTAAGGGTAATTAAGTATTCATCTATAAGAATATATTTTTTATAAACTTATAACTATTAAATAAAAATAAGATAAGTTTATGTTGGAACGCTTTTTCAAAAAAGCAAGTTCATTCGAAATTCAGTCGATTGATCCTGCTCAGAAGTTAGTCATTGTTGAGGACAAAGACTTAGGCCTTGTGATTGAAGTTCCCTATGGCCCAAAGATCTTGAAGAAGGCTGAAATAGTGAGTCAATATGAAATACAGTTCCTCTATGAGGATGGTAGCTCACGAATATCTAAAATCTTGAGTTAGCGAACCAATCGATGAAAACAGTTATTTGATTAACTTAAATTCATTGACTGGCTTAAAACCAGGAACCTGATTGCCCTTGGTGTACATACATTGCTGATAAGCAGTGTTGTATTGGGTTTGAGCCTGTGACTCTTTATTGGATGCGCCCATCGCGCCTACGGCAGCACCCCCCACCATACCAATCGCTGCTCCGGTTCCAACGTTTTGGCTACTGCCCCCCTGATACAAAGCTCCTGCGGCAGCTCCAATAGCCGCCCCAGTTGCAGCGCTAATAGCCCCCTCTTTTAAGGCAGCCGCATTCCCGTCTTTCACCGACTTCGCAGCAAAGGCGCGGCACTCCTCATCATCCTTTTTAAACTCCTCAAACGATTTACCCTCTCTGGGCATAATCGTGATGGTCGGGCCCGTTGGGGCTGAGACGCAAGCAGTCAAAATGATGGAAGCCATTAGGGCCAAAAGATAATTATTAGGTCGAAGTGATTTGCCTTGCATCGTGCATTCCTTTATTGAGCCATTGGCTTGTAATGTCTTCAGATACTACTGTAACGCTTGACCCAGCCATTAGGCTGACATCACTGCTCTTTTGCGCCCGACTGTTGAACAATCTTGCGCCATTTGGCAGCCTCTAATTGAATGTACCGAGCCAGATCCTCAGGACTAGCCGGATTGGGCTCAAGCCCTCCACTCAAGAGACGAGACCGAATCTCTGGTTTTGATAAGGTCTGAATCGTTAATTGATTAAGTCGGGTTTGAATGTCTTTTGGCAATTTGGCTGGTGCCATTAGCGAGAACCATGAAACTGCCTCAAAACCCTTGAGGCCCTGCTCTGCCAAACTGGGAATATCGGGCGCTGAGGGTGAGCGCTTGAGGGTGGTTACACCCAGAGCGGTAACCTCATTTGCTTTAATGAGTGGCAGAGCTGATGCGAGGTTGTCAAAGAGCATCGAAATACGTCCGCTCACTAAGTCGGGAAGCGACTGTGCTCTTCCTTTATATGGAATATGGCGTATTTGAACTCCAGCAAGATCCTTAAAGAGTTCGCCTGACATATGAATAGAGGTTCCGGTTCCGGAGGAACCAAAGGTTAGCTCGTTTGGTTTTGACTTGGCCAGGGCAATAAGCTCTTTGGGTGATTGAACGCCCAACTGCTTGTTCACAATCAGAACATTTGGCGTGCTAGCAAGAAAACTAATGGGCGTGAAATCATTAATTGGGTCATAGGATAATTTCTCATATAAGGCACCATTAATCGCATGAATCCCCACAGTACCAATTAACAAGGTATAGCCATCGGGATTACTTTTTGCTACAAAGTCTGCACCAATATTGCCACCATGGCCCGGGCGATTCTCCACCATCACTGGAATAGATAAAGTCTTTTGCCAATCCTCTGCCAAAATACGTGCCAAGGTATCGGGCGCACCCCCCGGGGTAAAGCTCACCACGATACGGATGGTCTCCCGTGGCCAAGCTGAATTAGATTGGGCTTGTGCCACAAAACTGACTAAAAGTAAGCTTACAGCTGTAATCCAGATACGCATCAACTTACTTCGCAAGCAATTGACGAAGGAGCTCAATTCCTTCATAGCTGACTGGATTATCGGCACATGGGCCAAGACCGCACTCAAGAAGGGTTGATATTAAATTAGCAAGCAAAAGGAGAACAAACCAAATCGAAAGAAACTGTGCAACCCAATGACGGCTGCGTGTCCCCCCATCAGGAAGAATCAAAAGGATTGCCATACCAATAATGAGAGATACAAAACCGACAAATGCCCAAGTATAAAAATGGATATGAAAGAAAGTATCGCCGTAACCAAGATCTGGCGGCGCCACATGGAGAAGAACTTGTCGTAATGAAACTGATAGGCCAAGAACTGCAAACAAGATACCAAAACCATAATGAGCAGGCTGAGCTCCGGCGCGAAGATTAAGCAGAATCATTAAACCAATTAAGGTGAAGCCAACGCGTTGCAAGATGCATAGAGGGCAAGGCAAATCATGGTTGTACAGTTGATCAATAAACGCCAAGCTTAGTACTGCATTAATAACCAGTAGCAATGCTTGATTTCCAAAGCCGGTTAGCGATGGCAACTGTACTTTACTCATAGATTGATATTGAGCCGATCCGATGCATGATGCCAAAACCATGCAAGCGTAATTGCAGCCGTGATTGCAGCGAATAGCAGGCCTAAGACTCTCTTCTCATACCAAATAAAGAGAGCAGCAATCAGTCCTGTAGCAAAGGGTAGAAACATATACATAGAGTGGATTCTATAGCAGCGGATCGCACAAACTCAAAATGGTTTTATGTTTAGAATGCTGTGATGAATTCCTCTTCGAAACCTACCAAAACTCCCCTTCCGCTCACCGGTGTCAAAGTTCTTGATGTAAGTCAAGTGATGGCCGGACCCTACTGTTGCATGTTGCTCGCCGATATGGGTGCTGATGTGATTAAAGTAGAGCCACCAGGATCAGGTGATCAAACCCGTGGAGCAATGGGTTTTAAGATGAAGGGACCTGACAGCATGGGCTTTCTGAATATGAATCGCAACAAACGTAGTATCGCGATTAATCTCAAGTCAGAGGCAGGTAAGGCAATTTTGTTTGAGCTTGTCAAAGAAGCGGACATCTTGGTTGAAAACTACCGACCAGGTGTGATGAAGCGTCTTGGGGTTGGCTATGAGGTGATGAGCAAGATTAATCCCGCTCTTGTGTATGTCAGCATCTCCGGGTTTGGTCAGAGTGGACCCTGGGCAGAACGTCCAGGCTTTGATTTAATGGCGCAGGCAATGTCTGGGGTCATGAGTGTGACCGGGCATGGTGATGGTCGGCCAGTCAAAGCAGGTGTTCCAGTAGCGGATATTGGTTGCGCCCTCTTCGCAGCATATGCAGCACTCTCTGCTTATATTGGTGCCAAGAACACTGGTCAGGGGCAATACATTGATGCCTCACTCTTTGATTCTGCACTAGCGTTCTCAATTTGGGATACCTCGGAATATTGGGGAACTGGTAAGCCACCCGTTGCACTGGGTACAGCAAATCGGATGACCGCCCCCTATCAGGCCGTCAAAGCGAAAGACGGCTACTTTGTGATGGGCGCTACCAATAACAAACTCTGGCAAAAATTGTGCGAGATCTTAGGACGGAATGACCTCTTACAAAATCCCAATTACCAATCCATTGCAGGTCGCCTTGGTCATCGCGAAGAGTTAATTATTGAGTTAGAGAAATCCTTTGCCCAGAAAAATGCAGATGAATGGATTGATCTCATGCTCGACCAAGGGATTCCTGCGGGTCCGATCCTCGACTATCCACAGGCATTTGATAGCGAGCACGGCAAACATCGGCAAATGCGCATTGAGATCGACCATCCGCTTGAAGGTAAGGTGCCAAATATTGGGTTTGCGGTCAAGATGCAAGGCACTCCGCAAGAGGTGCGGCGTCATCCGCCACTATTGGGAGAGCATACCCAAGAGGTCTTAGAACAAGCAGGCTTTACACCTGAAGAAATTGCTTCCCTTGAGAAACAAGGAGCTTTTGCAGTATGAGCCACGATCCTGCACTAAACGCACGCGTCTATTCAGAAATCAAGGGTAAGTTTGCCCAGATTTTTTTTGATCAACCTGCCGCACGTAATGCGATGACCCAAGCGATGTATGAGCAATTACGCAGTATTTGCATTGAGCTCAATCAAAACTCGCAGATTCGTGCGGTGATTCTGCGTGGTGTTGGTGGTAAGTCATTTGTCTCGGGTAGCGATATTGCCCAGTTCACTGCCTTTAAAGATGGTGAAGATGGGGTTCGCTATGAGAAGCTCATTGATCACTACCTAGGCCCCCTGCAGCAACTGAGTATGCCCACCATTGCCGTCATTGATGGTCTAGCGGTAGGCGGTGGCTTGGCGATTGCCTCACTGTGTGATTTCCGCATTGCAACGCCAAACGCCAAGTTTGGCGTGCCAATAGCGCGCACACTTGGTAATACTCTGTCGCCCAGCAATATCTCTTGGTTACTTGCTCATCTCGATGTTGCTATTGTCAAACGCATGCTGCTTCTCGCAGAGTTAATCTCTGCAGCTGAACTGCATGCTCAGGGCTTTGTATACAAAATTGGTGAGCAAGATCAACTTGAGCAAATGGCTTTTGGGCTGGCAGAACAGCTGTCCGCCTTGGCACCCATCACCCAGAAAGCCTCGAAACAAATGATCGCGCGGATTATTCATCACTCTCAACCGGACTGCAGTGATTTAATTAGAGAGGTTTATGGCAGTGCAGACTTCAAAGAGGGAGTGAACTCGTTCTTAGCAGGCAAACCTGCACAGTGGCAGGGTAAATAAGTATCGACATGTCAGAAATCGTTCGCAATGTCTTTGGACAACCTCTAGTCCCCTGCTCTTTTGATCCCTTGACCGGATTTTTTCGGGATGGGTGTTGCAAAACGAATGAAGAGGATGTTGGCTTACATCTTGTTTGCGCAGTTATGAGTGATGAGTTCTTGGAGTTTAGTTATCAACGCGGTAACGATCTCATTACACCGCGTCCAGAATATCGTTTTCCGGGGCTCAAGGCAGGTGACCAGTGGTGTCTTTGCATTACGCGTTGGCAAGAGGCTCTTGCCAATGGTTGTGCGCCACTCTTAAAACTGGAGAGCACGCATCTCAATGCCCTCCATCACGTGGATCTCGATACCCTAAAGCTGTTCTCGATCGAAAACCAATCAGAACTCTAAGAGGTAATCAAATTATCTTCGTTTTCAGCGCTGGTAAGCCATCCACATGACCTTCCAGCACATCACCGCGGGCAACAGCCGCCACACCTGCTGGTGTTCCTGAAAAAATCAGGTCGCCAGGCATTAAGGTAAACAGAGTCGATAAATAGGCAATCGTATCCGGCACGTTCCAAATCATCATCGCCAGATCACCATCCTGCTTGACTTGCCCATTCACCTTTAAATAAATTCGTCCTTTAGCAAGATGACCGCATTGGCTAACAGGAACCAATGCAGAACATGGGGCCGACTGATCAAATGCTTTGCCGGTATCCCAAGGGCGCCCCATCTTCTTCGCTTCGCCTTGTAGATCACGGCGGGTCATATCAAGACCAACCCCATAGCCCCATACATGATCTAGGGCTTTATCAGCAGGAATATTTGCTCCACCCTTGCCAAGAGCCACCACCATCTCGATTTCATGGTGAACATCTTTAGACAATGCTGGATAAGCCATCTCTTTTCCCTCTGTTACGATCGCCGTTGCTGGCTTCATAAAGAAAAATGGTGGCTCACGATCAGGGTCATGCCCCATCTCGCGTGCATGGTCTGCATAATTACGGCCGACACAATAAATTCGGTTCACAGCAAAACGCTTACTATCTCCCTCTACTGGAAGTGATGGGATCTCAGGGGGATTGATAACATAAGAGGTACTCATGATTACTTTCTAGGTAGAGGGGTTATTGGTAAATCGTTCTTCTGTATTTTAAGCTCAGATAAAAAACGGACCTTAACTCAATAATTGCTT
>JACCDG011821529.1_pt1 | contig 12861 bp, 20 predicted proteins | sample 7442471 | NCBI WGS metagenome assembly JACCDG01 (sample SAMN15323444, study PRJNA562643) | freshwater metagenome | isolation source: river surface water | place: USA:Blue River Watershed | collected 2017-08-17 | reverse complement strand
GGAGGACGGACGCGCAAGATTTCCGCAGGTAATCACGCGACATTAGGGCTAATGGCTAATACGGGGCGAGGACCAGAACCGCCGGCCGAGGTGACGCGGCGGGAGCTCGCGCCGTTGCTCGGCGTGCATATGCAGACGATCACGAAATGGGAGCGTGAAGGTCTGCCGATTGCGACGCGCGGGCGCAAGGGGAAACCGTCGACCTATCGCGTCGACGAGGTGCGCGCCTGGGTCGCCGCGCGTGAGGCGGCGGCCGCGTCGGCGGTCGGGCCGCTGGATCTGGTTCAGGAGCGGGCCCGGAAGGAACGATTTCAGGGGTTACTGGCCGAGCAGATGTTCTTGGCGCGGCAGCGGGACCTGTTGCCGCGGGCCGAGGTGGAGCGCGCGTGGAATCTCGAGGTCGCCGCCGTGCGGTCGCTGATCTTGGCGAGCTATCTAAAGCACGCGGATCGGGTGCATCGGGCCGGGACGGTGCACGGGGTCGCCGGCGTCGAAAAGGCGCTGCAGGACATCGCGCGCGAAGTGCTGCGGGAACTGGCGAATCCGGATCGGCCGGTGCAACCGGCTGAACCGGCTGAACCGGTGGAACCGGCGGCAAAGGGCAAAGGCAAGCGCGCCGGTCGGCGGAAGCGGGCGGATGGGAGAGACACGCATGACTGATCGGCTAGCCAGCCTTCGCAAGCAATATCGGGATCTCGTGGCGTTGATTGCTGCCGAGCGGATCAGGCTGAAAAACGCCCGTAAGGGCAAAACAAAGCGCGCGGTGCCGGACCCGCCACAACGGAGGACACGATGAGCGAGACCCCGATGACCCGCCCCGACGCGCTGCGAGCGGCGCTGGAATGGGCATGAGCGAGACACCGATGGTTGGACGACTGCTGCGGCTCTACCGGTCAGTTAACGAGATTGGCTGCCGGGAACTGGCCCGCGACATTGGCATCAGTCACGCGACCCTATCGCGCGTTGAACGCGGGCACGCGATGGACCTCGATACGTGGCTGAAGGTCCAGTCCTGGCTACTACGAAAGGACGGCTCCCGATGACCCGCCCCGACGCGCTGCGAGCGGCGCTGGAACGGTTGTACGCAGCGGCGCGATCACACGTCTGGTGCTTGTGGCCGGACGATACTGGCGCACGAGAGGTCGAACTTCAGGCTGTAGATAAAGACTACAAACAGGTCGAATCCGCGCTCGCCCACGCGGCCCCGCCCGAGCCGCAGAAAGCCGACGACCGCGTGAAGTGTTCGATCTGCGGGTTGATTTACCGTGATGGCGAGACGCCTGAGTGTCAGGGTGACAAACACAACCGCGGACTTCTAACACCCGAGGCGTTGCGCTACGCCCGCTGTACCGATCCGAGAGCGCAGAAAGGACACTCCCGATGAGCATTGATGCCAACGTCGCGTTTGTGGAATGCAAGGAAGATGGGTCCGGAACACTCCACCTGTGTGACCGCGTGCCGAACGGTTTGCGTGGACAGTCTCGACTGTCCTTTGACGCAGCGCCGTACGAGGTGACAGCACTGAACGGCCTGCCTATCTGGGGTGGCAGTAGCCAAATCATGTTGGGCGACAAAGAGATCGCCAAGCGGCTGGGCTACACGCGGATCTCGTTCAGTGAACGAGAATCTTTCCTGGAAGCTGTGCGGCTGTATCACGAGGCCCAGCGAAAGGAACCGACGACATGAGTAACCCGACGATCAAGTTGACCATGAATGTGGAGTTTCCGCTCCCGAGATGCCCGCAATACATTGTGTATGCGGATCGAACGGTCGATATCGCCGATCTGACGACGGCGCAATTGACCGCCATCGGCAAGGCGTGGACGGCTGCGCTGATTCGTTACGCACGTGATCGAAACAAAGCCCGACGCGCCCGAAAGGGGCCGACGACATGAGCGAGACACCGATGACCCGCAACTTCCAAGCTGGCGACTCCGTCCTGCACCGGCCAAGCGGGGAGACGTGGCTATTAGCCTGCGATCAAGAACGGTCGTATGTCTACCCAGCTGGGTGGCCTGAGTGTCGCGCCAGTGCGGCAGATTGCGTGCTGGTCGAAGCGGCGAGCGAGGCAGAACGGCTCGCCACGCTGGGCGCCGTGTCCCACAGCATTGGCATCCGCGCGAGTCTGGCGAGACAGCAGCTTGCCGACGCCACGCGAAAGGACGGCTCCCAATGACCCGCCCCGACGCGCTGCGAGCGGCGCTGACCGATGAGGTGTTGAGACGAGTGGGAGAGAGACTCGTGTTGGTAGAGGGCGCCCGCGACCGCTGCGACTGTAACAGGTGCAACTGCCGCCGGCGCGAAGCCCGCGAAATCCTCATCGCCGCGCTCGCCCACGCGGCCCCGACGCCCGAGCCGCTGGACCGTGCCGCCATTATCCTCGCGGCGGTGGAGCAGCTAATGCTGCCCCATAGAACTGGCATGGCGCCTTACGAAGTGCTTCAGAGGAGCGCCTACAACCGAGCGCTGGCCGATGTCCTGCGCCTCCTGACGGGCGGGACCGACGAGAGGAGCGGCACGTGAAGAACTGCCCGTGGTGCGGCGAAGCCGTGAAGCACACGCCGTCAGGCTGGAGATGCCCCCGTTGCGGCGCAACACACAAGACCGACGAGAGGAGCGGCACGTGACGAAACAGCAGAAGCGGACGCCGCCGGCGCCTGTGCCCTACAAGTACCTGGCGACGACTCCAGATTTACCGCCAGACGCGACAAGCCCGTTCATGGACTCCAGGATGATGACGGATTGGCTCAACAACATGGCGGAAGATGGCTGGGAGTTTGCCGGCTACGGTCAGAAGCAATGGAACTTACGTAGCCCGCAAGAGTGGTGGATCTTCCGACGGCCGCTCCCACAGCCTACGGAGCAGCCAGACGAGAGGAGCGGAGCGGCTGCGTCGTGACTGGTCTCGAGGTAGTCGGCGCGGATGTCCAGGCGCTGCTGGCCCGTGTGCGATCGGGTTATGCGCCGCCGCCGGACTTGCGGGTGTCGGAGTTTGCCGACGCCGAGATCGTGCTGACGTCCGGGCCGCTGGCGGGGACGCATTGGCAGACGGATTTCGCGCCGTACCAACGCGGGATTATGGATGCCTTCCACGAAACGGGCGTGCAGATCGTCGCCGTGATGGGCTCGAGCCAGTGGGGCAAGACCAGCTGCTGTATCAATCTCGCGGCGTTTCATATGGCGCACGATCCGTGTCCGATCCTGGTGGTCGAGCCGACGGTTGAGCCGATGGCGATGGACTTCGCGAAGCATCGATTACAGCCGGTGATCGACGCGTCGCCGCGGCTGCGTGACGTGGTTGCCAAGAAACGCTCGAGGGATGCGAGCAATACGATCCTGGCGAAGTCGTTCCGGGGGGGAGCCATTGCGATCGGCGGCGCTAACTCCGCGGCGTCCTTGGCCGCGCGGTCGGTGCGACTCCTGATTCTCGACGAGGTGGATCGCTATCCGGCGGAGTTACCCGGCGAGGGCTCGACGCTGGCGATCGCGTTCAAGCGGACGACCGCGTACGGGCGGCGCCGGCGGATCATGCTCGTGTCGTCGCCGACGCTCACGGGTGGGCCGATCGATGTCTGGTTCCACCGTGGCGATCAGCGGCGGTATCACGTTCCGTGCCCGGCGTGCGGCGTGATGCAGGCGTACAAGTGGGCGAACGTCCGCTGGGTCGACCGCGATCCACGGACCGCGCGGATCGCCTGTGAGGCTTGCGAACATCTGATCGACGAGGCCGAACGGGTCGCGATGTTGGAGTTCGGGCAATGGGTGCCGGAGGCGCCGGACCGGGCCGATCCGTCGGTGGTGTCGTTTCATCTGTGGGAAGCCTACTCGCCGCTGTCGACGCTGGCCGACATTGTCGCGGGGTTCTTGCGCGCGCGCGACGCGCAGAAGGCGGGCGACGCGGCCGAGATGCATACCTGGCAGAACACGACGCTGGGCGAACCGGTCGAACCGGATCAAGGCGCCGGCGTCGAACCGTCGGCGCTCGTCGCGCGGCGGGAAGCCTGGCCGGATGGCGTCGACGTCCCGGACCGGGCGGCCGTGTTGACGATGGGCGTCGACGTCCAGGACGACCGGTTGGAGCTCCTCGTGGTCGGCTGGGGACCTGGTGAGGAATCGTGGATTGTCGACCGGCAGACGTTGCCAGGCGACACGTCACAGCCGGATCCGTGGGAATCGCTCGACGAGGTGCTCGCGCATGAGTACCGGCACGGCCTGGGCGTCCGGTTACCGATCACGGCGACTTGTATCGACTCGGCCGGGCATCGGACCGCGCTCGTGTATGACTACGCGTTTCGGATGGCCGCGCGCCGCGTGTTCGCGATCATCGGGCGCGACGGGCAACGGCCGATCGTCTCGTCGCCGGCGCCCAAACGGTGGGGGCAGGACCGGCGGAAGGTACCGCTCTATACCGTTGGGGTGGATGCGGCGAAGGCGATCTGGATTTCTCGGTTGGGCCTGACGGAAGCCGGCCGGGGGTTCGTGCATATCCCGCTGACGGATTGGGCCGATGAGGAGCTCGCCGCGCAGCTGACGAGCGAACGGCTGGTGCGGCGATACGAGAAGGGCGTGCCGGTGCAACGGTGGAAAAAGATCAGGGCCCGAAATGAAGCTTTGGATATGGCCGTGTATGCGCTGGCGGCGCTCCGGCTGGTGCATCCGGACCTCGAGGCGGCCGCCGCGCGGCTGCGAACGGAGCCGGCACCGTCGACGCCGACGCCGCGGCCGCCTGGGTGGATTCGCCGCCGGCCTGGCGGCTGGCTGAGAGGTCGGTGACGTCATGCCAGACGAACCATTGATGACCACGGGAGAATGCGCCGATGACCTCAACGCGGCGTACGGGTGGCCGGCCGTGACGCGGCAACGGATCGCGCGGGACATTGCGGCCGGGCGTCTCGAGGCGCGGGTCGTGCCGGCGGTGGGCACGCGGATGCGGGCGTTCGTGCGGGTCCCGCGGTCGGCGTTCGTCTCGTATTGCGAGGTGTACCACGGCACGGTGGCGCGAATGTTCCACGAGAAACAAGCCGCTAGTCCGCTAGGACGGAAGGCGTAGCGCGCGCCGTATCCTGTCGGCTGGTATGCCCTGGACGCAATCCGACGTTGATCGTCTGAAAGCCGCGATTTCCGAGGGCCGCGGCGTGCGGTCGATGACGTTCGCCGATCAGTCAGTCCAATTTCATTCCGTCGACGAGATGTTGCGGTTGCTGTCTGTGATGCAGGGCGAGGTCACGGCCGCGACGAGCGCGACGACGAACCGCGCGCGGTATGCGGCGGTGAGTAAAGGCGTGTAATCGATGGCGCGCGCGGCTGGGCCCTGGATCGACCGGTTGATCGAGGTCGCGTCGCCGGCGTGGGCGTTGAAGCGGCAACGGGCCCGTATCGCCGGCGCGTATCTCCGGCATTACGAGGGCGCAGCCACGGGCCGCCGGACGCAGAACTGGAACAGCGCATCGACAGACGCGACGAGCGCGGTCGCGCCGAGTCTGGCGTATCTTCGGCAACGCGCGCGGGATCTCATTCGGAACAATCCGTACGCGGCGAGTGCCGTCCGCACGATCTGTAATCACACGGTCGGCTGGGGCATCGTGGCCGCTGAGGCAGACCGCGCGGCCGCCTGGAAAGCCTGGGCGGGCAGCACGGATTGCGACGTCGACGGCCGATCGGACTTTGCCGGGCTGCAGAAGCGGGTACTCGCGTCGGTGGCGAGCGATGGCGAGGTGCTCGTCCGGCGCCGGTGGCGGCGGCTGTCTGATGGGTTCGCGTTGCCGATGCAGCTGCAGGTGCTCGAGGCCGACTTTCTCGATACCTACAAAGACGGCCGTCTGCCGAACGGGCATCGGGTGATCAAGGGCGTCGAATACGACGCGATCGGTCGCCGGGTGGCGTTCTGGCTGTTCACGGATCATCCGGGCTCGAGTAACAGCAGCGGCGGGAGCCTGATCAGCGGGTCGCAGCGGGTCGGCGCCGAGGACGTGGTGCATGTGTTCCGGCAGGATCGGCCGGGGCAGGTGCGCGGGCCGTCCTGGTTTGCGCCGGTGCTGTTGCGGTTCAAGGACTTTGACGAGTTCGAGGACGCTACGCTGATGAAGGCGAAGATCGCGGCGTGCCTGGCCGTGCTGACGACGGACGTCGACGGGAGTACCGCGGCGCTCGGCGCGACGACGGCGCAGAATCCGGAGATCGACACGCTCGAGCCGGGGATGATTCTCAACATTCCCGCTGGGCGGAACATTCAAGTCGTGACGCCGCCATCGATGACGGATTACGCGCCGTATTCAAAGAATGTGCTGATGGCGATCGCGACGGGCCTCGGGGTGACATACGAGGACCTGACCGGCGACTATCAGAACCTGCCATTTTCGGCCGCGCGGATGTCCCGATTGCGACACTGGTCGAACGTGCAAGAGTGGCGGTGGTCGCTGCTCGAGCCGCAGTTCCTCGGGCCTGTGTGGCGCTGGGCGGCGGATGCGGCCGCGGTGGCTGGGCTGCCGGCGATGCCGGCGACGACGGAATGGACCGCGCCGGCGCTGCCGTTGATCGACCCGGATAAAGAGGCGCTCGCGTCGATGCGGCAGGTCCGTGCCGGGCAGACCACGATTTCCGAAGTGATTCGGGAGCGCGGGTACAATCCGCGGCGGTTCCTCGAGGAAGCCGCGCGCGATTTCCGGGTCTTGGACGAGCTCGGGCTGGTGCTCGATAGCGACCCGCGGAAGATGACGCAAGCCGGCCAGGTGCAATCGGTGGGGGGCCGGGCCGCGGACGTGCCGACGCCGGCGGCGGCCGCCGGTGCAGATGGGAATGAGTAACGCGTGGATTCCGCGCCGGCGCCGTGGTCGACCGCGTCTCGAGGTCGACTCCCAGATGGCGCATGTCCGGCTGCCGGTGCCGGTGTATGACGCGTATTGTCGACAAGCCAACGCGACCGGGCAAAGTCTGAATGCGGTACTGCGGCGCGCGCTGATGGCGAAGGCGCCGGCGGCCGGATTTTCTGAGTCAAATAAATAGATCGGCGTCTGGTGGGCTGGCATCCTGTCGCGCAGGATGGACGGCACTACGTCGCGCGTGATTGATCTTGGGCCGCTCTCGGTCCGGGCGGCCGTTGGCACGGTCGACGATGCCGCGCGTACGGTCGAGGTCGTGTTTTCAACCGGTGCGCCGGTGGAGCGGTACGACTACGCGCGCGGGGAGCGGTACCTCGAGGTGCTGTCGCTCGCGCCTGGGCATGTGCGCCTGGATCGGTTGAATGCCGGCGCGTCGGTGCTCGACACACATAGCAGCTGGTCCGTCCGGGACATTCTCGGCGCCGTGGTCGAGGACTCGGCGCGCCTGGTGTCGAAGCAGGAAGGCCGGGCGACGCTGCGGTTCTCGCGGCGGCCGGAAGTCGAGCCGATTTGGCAGGACGTGCGCGACGGGATCATCCGGTTCGTGTCGGTCGGGTATCGCGTTTACAAGTTCATCGAGGAGCGCGCGAAGGATGCGGCGCTTTCGACTCGTCTCGCGGTCGATTGGGAACCGTTCGAAGTCTCGCTCGTGCCGATGCCGGCGGATGTCGGCGCGAAGGCGCGATCCGGCGACGCGGTCGAAATGAATCCGTGCGTGGTGCTCACGCGCGACCTTACAGGAGTGGACATCATGGATCCGAAGAATCCGACGGAAGTCGCGCCGGCGTCGCCGGCGCCGGTGGTCGACGTCGACGCGGCGCGGGCGACGGCGGTCGCCGAGGAGCGGACGCGCGCGAGTGAGATCGCGGCGATCGTGACGCGCGCGAAGCTCGATCCGTCTCTCGCGGCGGAGCTCGTGCAGAAGGGCGTGACCGTCGACGCGGCGCGGGCGGTGGTGCTCGACAAGCTGGTCGCGCGGGATGCTGAGACGCCGACCCGGTCGACGCAGGTCCAGTTCGGCGAGGACTCGCGCGACAAGTGGGTACGCGGCGCGTCGGCCTGGTTGCTGACGCGGACGGGCCTCGTCGGGCTGGTCGCGAAGCACGACGGCGTGACGCCGGACAAGTTCGACGCCGGCGAGTTCCGGGGCATGTCGTTGATCGACCTGGCCCGCGAGTCGCTGACGCGCGCCGGCGTCTCGGTGCGGGGCCTGGACAAGATGACGATCGCCGGGATGGCGATGTCGCATCGGTCGGGCGGCAACTACCAGACGCCGAGCGATTTCGCGACGCTGCTCGAGAACACGATGCATAAGGTTCTGCGGGCCGCGTACGGGACCACGCCGGATACCTGGTCGCGGTTCTGTGGCACGGCGACCGCGACGGACTTCCGGACGCACAACTGGTACCGGACGGGGGCACTGTCGGAGCTCGAGTCGCTCAACGATGCCGGCGAGTTCCGGAACAAGGCTATCCCGGACGCCGAAAAGGCGACATTCAGCGTCGGGACCAAGGGCAACATCATTGGGGTATCGCGGCAGACCATCGTCAACGACGATATGGGCGCCGTGTTACAGCTGACGCAGCGACTCGGCCGGGCTGGCAAGCTGACGATCGAGAAGATGGTCTATGCCTTGCTGGCGCAAAACTCCGGACTCGGGCCGACCTACGGATCGGCGCCGCTGTTCGATGACACGGCACACGGCAACGTGAGCACGGGCGCCGCGCTGTCGGCGGCCGCGATCGACGCCGACCGGGTCAAGATGGCGCTGCAGACCGAGCCGAACGGGAACGAGTACGCCGATCTGCGGCCGGCGGTGTTGCTGGTGCCGGTGAGCCTCGGCGGGACCGCGCGCATCATCAACACGTCGCAGTACGACCCGGACACGGTCGCGAACAAATCGCAGATGAAACCGAACGTCGTCGCCGGGTTGTTCCGGGACGTCGTCGACACGCCGCGGCTGTCTGGCACGCGTCGGTATCTGTTCGCGGATCCGACGGTGGCGCCGGTGCTGGTGGTGTCGTTCCTCGAGGGGCAGCAGGAGCCGATCCTCGAGACGCAGGACGGTTGGAGGACGGACGGTGTCGAGATGAAGGCCCGTCTCGACGTCGGCGTCGATGCGGTCGACTACCGCGGCGCGGTCACGAACGCCGGCGCCTAACACGCCGGCGCCTGGCTTTCTTTCTCTGTAGTGCACGACGGCGACGGCGCGCCTTACCGCCGCAGGAGATCGGATCATGGCGAACAACTACAAGCAGTCGGGCAAAACGATCACAGCGGTTGCGCCGTATCAGCGGGACTCGGGCCTCGGGGCCCTGATCGGCCAGCAGTTCGCGGTCGCGCTGGCGACCATCGCGGCCGCCGCGTCGGGCGAGTGGTCGACGGTGGGCGTCTGGCTGCTCGCGAAGTCGAGCGCGCAAGCCTGGGTCGTCGGGGACAAGATCTACTGGGACAACACGAACAAGGTCTGCACGAACGTGCCGACGGCGGGGTTCCGGTTGATCGGTCGGGCGTATGCCGAGGCCGCGAATCCCTCGAGCACCGGCGAGGTCAAGCTGCACGGGCTGCCGATTGCGCCGCTCGTGGGCGCCGAAACCGGCACGGGTCCGGCGGCCGCGTCGATTGCGACGGCTGGCGCTGAAACGTACACGGCCGCGCAGATCCTCGGCGGGATCATCGTGCGCGATTGTGCCGGCGCCTCACGGATCGACACGCTGCCGACCGCGGCGCTGCTCGTGGCGGCGCTGCCTGGCGCGGCGGTGGGCGACATCGTGCGCTGCAAGGTGATCAACGGGTCGGATCCGATCACGGAAGTAATTACTCTGGCGGCCGGGTCCGGTGGCGCGTTCGATGCGAACCAGACGGCGGTGTCGCGCATCGTCGGCGGGGGCGCGACGAAGGAGATCGCGATCCGTCTGACGAACGTCACGGCATCGAGCGAAGCCTACGTCGTCTACGCCTGAGCCGGCGATGGACCTCGGGCCGCTTCGGGCGCTCATCCGGGACGTAAATTTCGCGGTCCTGGGCGTCGACGCGACCGTGACGCGGCCGGGCGTGTATCTTCCGGTCACGACACGGGGGATCTGGCTGCCGCCTGTCGTCGACGACGTGCCGTTCGGTCACGAATTGGCGCGCCGAGAACCGCGCCGGATTCTGGCGTTGCCGCGGTCGGATGTCGACAGCGCGCCGCGCGGCACGGTGATCGCGGCGCCGGAGTCGCCGGGGTCTGTCACGGTGACCTGGGTCGTCGATGGGCTGGCCGAGGCGCAGACGCCGGAGCATCTGCGGGTGATCGTCCGGCCGCAACCGACGAGCTAGGGGCTGCCGGCGATTCGAGGGGGCGGTGATGGTGTCAATCCAAGGCGACGACATCGTGATCGCCGAAATGGCGGAGTACAACACGCGGATCGTCCGGGCGCTCGTCCGGTCGATGAATCGATCCATCAAAAGCGGTGAAACCGTCATGGTCCGGGCGATTGCCGGCGACGTCGGCCTGGCATCGCGCGACGTGCGCGCGGCGTTGCGGTCGACGCCGGCGACGTTCGATCGACTGGTGGCGCGGCTGGCGGCGTCGTTGAAGCGGATCGCGCTCGAGAAGTTCAACGCGCGCGGGCCGCTTCCATCGCGCGGCCGCGGGCAGGGCGTCTCGTGGCGCATTGGCGGGTCGACGCGTCGCGATCGCGGATTGTTTCGGGCGACGATGCGAAACGGGCACGTCGGCGTGTTCGCGCGGGTCGGTGGGAAGGGTGCATCGACTGGCGCCTGGTCCGAGAACCTGCCGATCGCGGAGCGGTTCGGGCCGTCGATCGGGCAGGTGTTCGCGAAGCATCGGCCGGCCGGGCAGGCGCGCGCGTTGGAAACGTTCCAGGCTAACTTCGATCGGGAGATGGCCTATCGGAGCCGGACCGGCGGCGCGACGGTCGAGGTCGTGGAGTCTGGCGGCGACGCATGACGGAGCCGCTGGACTATCGGGTGTTGCTGGGGCTGCAGGCGGCGCTCGAGTCGATCAAATACAGCGCGGGGTTCTTCTATACGGTCGCCGGGGCGGCGGTGAAGTTCGAACCGAATACCGACATCGGCGGGCTGGTGCTGCCGGCGGGCGCTCGGCCGTTCGTGCTGATTCAGGTGTTGCCGGAGGCGTGGGAGTTCATCGAGAAGCCGGACGGGCTCCGGCAAACACTCCGGACGCGCGTGCATTGGGTACACGAGTCGATGGCGCCGACGGCCGACCTGGACCGGATGCTGACGTATACGCGCGGGTGCGCGGACGTGGAGCGGGCCCTGGCGCCGTCGACGGGGGATCGGAGCCTCGGCGGGCTGGTCTATGACGTGCGGATCACGGGGCGCCGTCTCGAGGATACGGACATTTCGCAGGTGTGGGCCGTGCTGGACGTGTCGGTGATCTTTCACCGGACGTACGGGCGGCCGCTCGGAGACTGAGTGATGCGGATACGACGATCGCAGTTAACGGACGCGGTCACGGTGCACGCGGGCGCGGACCATCTGACGATTACGCCGGGCCAGGCGGTCGATCTGGATCGACCGATTGGCGCGGGCACGCTGGCGGAGGCGCTCGGGCCGCTGGTCGCCGCGTTTGTCGAGGATCCGGTGGTCGAGGACGTGCCGGGCAAGAAACCCGGAGAACCGAAGCGCCAGCCGGCGACGTCCGGCGGGGCCTAACAGGAGCAGTTACCATGAAGCAACCGGGATCGCGCGCGCAAGTGTTCATCGGCGAGGAGTCGCCGTTCGGCACACCGCCAACGATATTGGCGACCCATGCCATCCGCCATACGCAGGCGTCGATGGATTTCGATCCGTACAACCGCGTGTCCTCGCCGGAGAAGAAAGCCGGGCCCGGCCGCTACGCGTTGTTCGATCGCCGCGGGTCGGCCGGTGGCAGTCTCGAGGGTCTGCTGCGGCCGTCGGGCACGATCAATACCCTGCCGGAATGCTCGCCGATCCTGAAAGCGGCGTTTGGGTCGGTGGTGAATACCGTCCTGTCGACGACGGTCGCATCCGGCGGGACGACCACGGGCTGCACGCTGACCTCGGCAACCGGGATGGCGGTCGGCAATGCGTTGCTGATTACCTGTCCGGACGGTCGGAAGCGTGTGCGGTTCCTGACGGCCGTCAACACCGGGACGGGGGCCTGCACCTGGGCGCCGGCGCTGCCGGCGGGGCCGTCGAACGCGGCCGCGGTGAAGGCCGGCACGACCTACAAATTGACGTCGGCCCTGGGGATTTCGCTGTTCATGGCCCGGTATCTGTACGAGGCGGACTTTACCGCCGGCCTGAATGAAATTCTCAAGGGCTGGATGATCGATCGGTTGTCGCTGACGTTTCCGAACGTCGACGAGCCGCGGTTTTCGGCGTCCGGTCCCGCGCAGACGAAGGCCGACGCTCCCTCGCATCCGGGCGGGTTCACGCAGGTCGGCACCAATCCGCCGAACGCAATCACGGCCGAGGCGCTGATCGGCGGGGTCGCGGCGCAGTTCACGCAGCTGGGATTCGAGATCGGGAACGGGATCGAAATGCGAAACGACGAGCTCGGCGAGTCGATGCCGAGCGAGGCGTATCGGATGGGGCACCGGGAGATCTCGTGTTCGCTCGATATGGTCGTCGAAAACGAAATGAAGGCCGTGCTGTACGACCTGGCGATGGCCGGCACGCTGACGACGTTGTTCAAGCAGGTGGGCTACACCGAAGGCAAGGTGATCGGGGTGTACGCGCCGCGGGTGGAGTTCAAGCCGCCAACGATGGACGTACCGGACGGCGAGGCGCGATGGCCGATTCGCGGGCGGGTGCTCGAGTCGACGGAGGACGGGAACGACGAGCTATTGCTCGCGTTCCTGTAACCGATGGCCGCGGCGCGGAGGATTCGAGCGTACGAACCGGCGACGGTGGTCGTCGATCCGGAGGTGCGCGACGAGGTGACAGGCGCGATCCTCGAGCCGGCGTTCGTGATTGATGTCGAGGTCAAGCG
>JACCDG011659044.1_pt1 | contig 12861 bp, 4 predicted proteins | sample 7442471 | NCBI WGS metagenome assembly JACCDG01 (sample SAMN15323444, study PRJNA562643) | freshwater metagenome | isolation source: river surface water | place: USA:Blue River Watershed | collected 2017-08-17 | reverse complement strand
TTGAAGTGGAACAGTTACCTTTCTTATTCCTGGATCTGGAGTAATCATTATCCTACATCCATGGCAAATCTAAATTCAACATAACTTGTTTTGTTTGCTGCTTTAACAATTGTTTTAGCATCAGCATTTTTTATTACTGTGTACCCAGTCATACCGTATAGAGGATTAGATTCATTTTTGTTCTCTAGTCTGAGCGCATCAAAAGCCACATAAAAGTCTGAAGATACAACATTATTTTTTAATACGGATGTATATATTCTTACATTATCTACAGAGTTCCAAGAAAACCCTGTTGCGCTCTTATATAGTTCTTGTAGTTGTTTTGTAATTACAATATATCTATTGGTTTCGAAATCATAATTATCTAAAATAATTTCAAATCTGGCCCACTCTTCAGAACCAAATGTTGCAGAAGATGAAAAATCAATTAAAATCCTAACTTCGTCTGGAACTGTTGCAGGAACTTGCGTTGTTCCAGGAATCCTGTTTATAACAGAAAATGCAAGTTTTAATTCATCTGTTGGTGCATTCTGTGTAAAGTTAAAAGACTCACCGCTTAAAGAAATATAAGAACCGCTTGATGGATTTAAGTGATTGGCTCCGTCAGAGGTAACGACTTCTAGTGTTGAATGATCTCCACGAACAACAAGCATTCTATTTAAAAACCTAGATCTCTCATATCTTGCAACTCTATTTAAATTTGCAAATGCTCTATTGTCTGCATTTGTTTTAAACACTGAATATGTTAATGAAATTTCATCTGTTCCTAAATCATTTGCTCCATTGTCTCCAGCATCTAATGGTGTTGATACTGTTGGGATTGATGTTCCAGAACCAATAACCCATTCTTTAGAATCATCAAATGCAAAGATAGTTCTGCTATCATTAACAGATGCTGATGGATTTGAGCCTGCAGAGTATAAGCCTATCTCTGATATTTCATACCTATCTTCTGTTGGCAGTTCTGCTGTCAATACTACCTTGTTAACTCCATTATCATTTACATACCCTCTTGATATTACTGGAACTCTAAACATTTCCATATCAAGTGTTTTCTTAGCAGAATAATCAACCTCTGGAGAGTTGGCTTCTTCTGGTTTTGGTCCGCAGCCTATAGCGATGTATGAGGCGTATGCTGGTGCCTGACCAATTAGATACTTGCCTATTATTCCTTTTCCAAATTCAGTTATCATTTTTACGCTCCACCATATATTGTATCATCAAATACGCTTCCCTGTGCTAGAATTTGAACCTCTACTTGCTCTCCTTTTGCAAGGTTTATAACATTAATAATAAGGTCTCCAGTCTCTGTCTCTATATAAACTGTCTCACCGTTCTTCCCAGTACCAACATCTGGTATCTTATTTGAATACTGAATTGGAAAGTTTTTAAAGTATGACTGAGTTGTATCTTGAAGTTTGAGAATATTTTCTGGGTTATACTGTAGATATATGGTGCTTAAATTTCTAATTGGTTGATACAAGACATCTATTCCGTTGAGCAAATCGTGTCTAGATATATTAATTAGTTCGTGGCCTCCGATATTTTCAAATACAAGATCAGTCATTGTATCAATAGGAAGTGTTTCATCCTTTATAATGATTAGGTCTGGGCTTGCTATTTTTGTTTTTTCTGGCTCTTTGGTTGGGCTAGTAGTTGTTGGAGTATTTGGTGTTGGATCAATCATTACGATACCTCGCTTAAATATACTGTCATATCTGGACCAGTAGATGTCTTTGAATAGTCTATTGAGTATACTACATACTGCGTTTCTGGATCCCCAGTTTTATTAATTCCATTTTGAGAATAATCTATTGTAACAATGTCTCCAAGTTGAACAATAGGCATAGCAAATATTTTTAACCCTATAGACTTTCTTGGTTTACTTATTTTGCTTACTAACCATGACATCAGTTCTGTAGCAGAATCTTCTGTTTGAATATGCTGAGTATCTATAGAAAATTCTTTTAGTCCATAGGTCATTCTGCTAACCTTGATATCCTTATAGTCTTCAGATGCTTTTATTGGCGATGAAACTAAATTTTGTCCATTAAATGATGGATTTGAAAAATCGCTATTCTTTGTAAAGAATTTATCAACTGTTAATTCTGATTTATTTTCCTGTGTAAATGTTACTCCTTGAATTCTAAGATAGTTTCCAGAACCAGAATCTAGGCTAAGGGCTGTGTCTGTTGCATTAAATACCATAAACTCTGCACCATATGATCCCGCTCTAAATCCAGAAACAGTATATCCTTTTATTCTATTAAAGGTTGGTGACATTTTTGCATAAAGTGCTGGAAACGCTTTATCATATTTTACGTTAAAGGTTGCTGCTTCTCTCATAATTGTTCCAAACTCTTCAAAGTATATGTTGTGGCTAGGGTTTTCGGAAGATCCAATACCACTTAAATATGTTCCCTGAATTACGCCACTCATTGCATACTTTCTAAATGATTCATTTGTATCAATTCCATCTGCATCAAATATTGACTGAACTGGAGTATCTATCTTTGTTCCTTGAATTTGTGAATAATTTTCTGATATGGCATACATATTTTCAAACATAACTCTTGAAGACCCTCTAACAAATAGTGCCATATTATTATATACTGGAAGTGGTGACTCATCATCTACTGTTCTGATAAGCACTCCATTAATATATAAAAAGAATCTTCTTATTTTGCCAATATTTAAATACTCGACTGAAAGATCATAAACAGTAGGATTCTTTTCATTTGCCATTCTATATTGACCAGTAAAGTTTCCATCATCAACAATAATGTTTGCAAGACCTTCCCAAAGTTTTACTGGTACCGCTTCTGTGGTTCCTTCTTTTTTCATTATCTTATAAAACATTACATTGTTGACATTAGACTTGTTTGATTTATTATTTATACTCTTTGATCCAAGAGCAGATATTTCAAAATAGTATCCATTATTATTATTTGGGTTTAGCATTAATCCAAGTCCACCAGACCCTCCAGATATTGTTATATTTTTATCTGGTGTGCTTCCTGGAACAACATAGTATGTAGATGCCCCTACCGCTGACTGGCCATCGTTTCCAGTAGTAAGTTTTCCAATGATTCTCATTCTTGTTCCAAAATGCTTAAACTTACTGTCCAGTGACTTATAAACATATGATATGAAGTCTGTTGGCTTTTCAGATGTTCTAAATGCTGGACCGTTCATCATAAGTGCAGAAGACTGTATGCTACCTGCCTGTGTAACTCTTCTTGTATTTAGTTCTGTTTCTGTTCCCAAGTATGTTGACATAAAGTTTTTGATAATACCGTTTCTTACAGTTGCTTGTGCCAAAGTGTTAGAAACTCCTGCCTCACCTATCTCTAAGGTTAAGTCTTTTGTAAGTGACCCAGGGGATGTAAGTGCTGTATCTGTAAATAAGTATTTGTTTGCATCCATAACACATCCACGAACATTCTGATTATCATACCAGGCAGGGTTAATTCCAGCATAGTGCGTTACTACTGGTGTTCCAAACTGTCCTCTTCCATGTTTTGCTACAGCACCATTTTTTAACTTAAGCACTCCAGATACAGTTTCATATTCTGGCTCACAGTATATTCTTACACGGCCTGTAGGATAAATTTTTCCGTTAAACGGAACTGAGCCAAAGTACTCATTATAGTCGTCGGAGTTTGATATCCACACATTTCCAATTCCTCCAACATTATATTCTACTGCGTCATATTTAATTACTTCTCCGCCACTATAAAAATATCCATTATATCTAGATATCCAGTATACCCCTTCTCCAAAATCAATAATGTTATTTGTTATAACTCTATTGGATACTGATGGAACCTGATTAGATAAATCGGAATTGAGAGGTATAGCACTGAGCATATAAGAAGACATATTTCCAACTTCATTATTAATTGACTTTAAGTTTGTTGTTCCTGCAACTTCCCACAAAAGAACAGGCTTGTATCTCCATGTCTTTTGGTCGTCAATCATGCTTGCCTGCTTTATGGATCCGTATGTTCTTTGTATATACTTTGGAGTATAGATAATTTTACCTCCATTATAAACGACATTATCCTGAGAAACAAGATCAATTATGTTTGCTAACTTTGGCTTTGTTGTAGCATTTTCTACTGCACCAACATGCTGCTGGTCTGATGATCCATAAAATGTAAAGGTTGTAGGTCTCTCTTTGTTGGATGGAAGCATATAGTCTTTGCTCATTACAACAAAATTATTGTATTCATCAAAGAACATTGCGCTCTGAGTTGATATGGCCAAGCCCTGTAAAACTTCTGCAACAGAAACATTTGGCTGAATAAAGAAATATGGAATTACCAGTTCCTTTTCGTTTGCCACTCTTTTAAATGTGTAGTTTGCAAAACCTATGGAATCTAGAACCATAGAAACGGCAGAACTAAGAGATACACTTGTCATTAATGTTTGGGGAGCATCTACTGAATCAAAATAAAAGAATAGGTCATTAAGGTCTAGAGTTATCTTTTTATCTTTATCATTTGACTTAGGAAATCCAGAAGCATACATCGTTTTTATTGGAATATAATAGTCGTATCCAGAAACATCTGAGACAATATCATAAAACTTAATTTGAGTATGTCTGGAAATATATTTGCTAATAAGGCTATTAGGATTATTTTCATTAAATGCTTCGTCATAATCAAATAACTCAAGGTTTCCAGTTGATGAAAGTAGTTGTCCTACAGGCAAACCGCTTTGTCCAAGGTCTGATAAAGATTTTTTTACTGAAAAGTTTGTTGTCTTATCTGTTAGGTTTACTGAAAGTCTTGGGGAAATTTCTATCAGGTCAAATGGAGAAAGGTTTGTATTCATATTATCAATGACAATTCTTAGGCCTTGAATATTCTGGAACTCTCTATACGTTTTTTTACCATCAGTAGAATTTATATAGTAGTCTGGATCTGTCAAGTCAGTAACAAAGTTTGTTAATCTTTCTACTGTTTCTTCCTGCAAATACCAACCATACGAAGGTTTAAATTTTGCGTATCCGTTTAAACTGTCTAGCCATATATAAAACTCTCCAACTTCATTATCGCTGGCAATTAAGTATGCGTAACCATTAACTGATTTTTTAGGAAGTGGAATTTCTGAAGAGTATCTTTCTGCATAAACAAATATTTCTTTATACTCATTTGGTATTTTTAATCCATAGGCAAGTTCAACGTATCCGTCAGACTTTATGATTCTACTTCCATCAGACCTAGTGGATGCCTCATTAAATGAAAGAAGGTCAATCCAATTGTTATTTTCTAAATACTGAACTTTCCATTTTGTTGGTGTTTTTTGATTTACATATCCAAAAAATGGATCTGATGTGATTCCCAGGTTAAGATCACCAACACCCGTCTGCATTTTTATTACAACTCTGTTTGCTGGCAGAGACTCCTTATATACAACAAAAGGCACTGCATCATCTATAACATATCGTGAACCTAGTTGGCTAGAAATACCATATTCCTTGTTATCAAAAAATACTCCATCTCTCACTGTCTGACTTGAATCGTTGTCCACAAATGTTGGAAGCACTCCGTACCTTACAGAGGAATCGGAATATGTATACTTATACTGGATCTCTTTTCTAAATGATGACCAATACTTGAACCCGTCATTTTTATCTGACATATAAAATCTTGGCCTTTTTGCCATATTTTGGTTTGTATGGTGTATAAAGGACTTATCCATTACTCTTGCCTTATTGATACCAGACCTTGGTCTAAACTGCTTAAAACAGTCTTCCAGGGAGTATAGGAGGGCATTTCTCTCGCCCTTGGTCATTAGTGTTGTAGGGAGTCCGCTATCATTAAATGTTCCATCAATTATAACATCAGAGTCTGTACCCTCATAATAAAACCTAGTTGTGCTTAGTTTGTTTTCTGGAACAAATGTATTTGGAAGGGATGAATATACAGACTGTGGGTTATTTGGTCTATATCTATAATTACCAACAGTATCTATATTTCCTGGTAAGTTCATATTCCATTCTGCAATAATGGCAGACTGTGTTTTAATTACTGGGGATGTCTCAAGATGATTCTTGAGTTCTTCGTTTTCAAACATTATACCTCTTCCAAGGTCACATCAATATTCCAAAGGTCCATCATATTTCCACGCTTTGAAACTGTGTATTTAAAGTCTGAGAAAAAAACTTCTATTAGTTGATTATACTGTGGAAGATGTCCATATGCTTTATTGTCTGAGCCAAAGTTTGTGTACTTATCATATGATAAAAACATCCAAAATGAACCTTGATGGTTTTCGTACCAGTCTAATAGTTCTGCTCCGCCTGCTCCTCCATCGGTTGTATATTGTTGATTCTGGATAGTAGTATTTGGAAGTTGAGAAAATGAACTGTCTGTTCCTGGCTCTCTCAATCCTTCATCAATTAAAGATGTTTTTCCAGATGAATTAAATGATGGATAGAGTCCATGTGATCTAGAAGGAAGGTTTTCCCACTTTAATGATATGCTAAGTTTGTCAGCAATATGATATGATCTCATTCTTCCATTAATCATTCTTTCACGTTTTTCAATTCTTGTTGGATTAAAATCTATTGGACCTCTATTGTCATCAGATAATATTAGGAATTGATTAAGGACATCATCTCCAGTAGCAAGTCCAGGATCTGCTCCAATTTCAATTCCTGTTGGAATATATATCTTTTGTTTTGGAGTTGTTGTGCTTGTAGGATCTTCTACTAGTGTTCCAGAGTTCTCTGACCATAATACTCCTTGTGGTCTTTGGTATTTTTGTCTACCTCGCATGTATGCGTATGAGTTTGGCATTAGTATCTATTCCCCGTAATTCTTTGTGAGTCTACCTGTCTTATTTGTCTCATTACTGCCTTTGCAATTTCATCTGGATTAGCATCTGACTGAACAGCAACATTAACACTATAATTATACACTGAATCTCCTGATAATGCAGCCCCATTATTTATTGCCTTCATCTTATCAATTCCATAAGATTGAACTGCATACTTACTCATAACAAACTCTCCAGGTGTGAGCATTGCTGGAACGGTGTCTGAACCACTTGCAAATCCACCAAGAGCAAACTTCATTGGATTAACCATTCCACCTGATGCAAGCATTTGCATTGCACCACGGCCTCCTCCACCGCCACCGCCACCTGAACCACCTGATCCTGATCCTGCTGTAAGTCTTGCATATTCAGCACTAGCATCTGCTAGTTTTGCTTTTGCTGCTGACAGTATACTTAATAATGAACTAAACTTGTACCATTCGCCCTTGTTGACCGCATCGTCATAGGCTTGTTGGGCAAGTTCAACTTCTGCAATTGCTGCATCTTCTGCAGCGGCTGCTGCCGTTATTGCATCAAGATTTGCCTCATCTTCTTCTGTTGAGTCTGGTGCAACATAAGAGTCTATGCTTTGGTCACTTCCTAAGTTAACTGTCTTAACATAGTTTATGGTTTCAATAATTTGCTTAGTTGTAACGCTTTCTGGCAGAGCGTTAATAATGTCAAGAATATTTTGCCATGAGTTAGCCATTGCTGCTGTTTCATTTGCTCCTGCTTCAAGGGCAAGGGCTATTGATGCCATAAGTTTGTCTACATCAAGAGTCTTTTCAGCAAGTTCCTTCCAATCTTCAAGTGTCCATCCAGTAAAATCATCTACTTCTTCAACGCTATCTACAATTGCTTGAAGTTTTGCTTCTTGTAGTGCGAGAGTTGCATCCTGTAAAGCAAGATTGTTAGTGATTAATGTCTGTGCATCTACTGCTGACTGAGCAGCAGAGACAACTGCTTCTTGTGCTTCGATCTGAGCCTTTAGACTCTTTTCGGCTGCCTCAATCTCATTTGTTCTTAGTTCTTCATTTTTTGCAATTGACTCTGTGATTGCTTCAATGTCTGCAAGAATCTTCTTTCTCTCTGGAGATGTTTCAAGTTTGTAAATTTCTTGCTGAATGTTATATTGCTCTTCTGCAATTTCTTTTCTTGTTAATCCACTTTCTGCACCCTTAAGAGAATCTAGTTCATTCTTTCTTGATAGGTCAAGTGCTTCTAGTTGGCCTCCACCGTATTGTGCTGCATTTGCTGCTCTCATTTCTTGTGCTGCACGGGCTGCTGCTGAAATATCTCCCTGTGTTAAAGCATCTGCCAAACCAAGTTGTTGCTGTTGTTGCTGGGTAATTGCTTCTTGAACTTTTTGTATTTCTTGTAAAGCAGTTACCTGTGCATCATATTTTTCATTAATAGATTCTGCCTGCTTGTCCATGATAGTCAAATCATTAGAAAGCATAGTGGTTCTTTCTTGTTTTGCCTTAATCTGTTTTTCAAACTTGTCATTAAGAGTTTTATTTAATGACTCTATGCTCTTTTGCTGACCCTTAATAATATCATCGTACTTTTTATTAATGCCATCGAGTGTTTTTGAAAGACCATTCTGTAGTCTTGATAGCGTTTCTTGTGCAATTGTTAGGGATGCTGATGCAGCGTTTGCTGCTGCAGATGCTACAGCCGATCTTTGTGCTAGGGCTGCTCTTTCTTTTTGAACTCCAGAAAGTGTCTTCCCAGCAATCGTAGGATCATCTGCTGCGACGCCCTTATTTGCTATGGCATTCTGGTATCCAGTTTCTCCAGCATTAGTTGTAACTCCAGTTCTTTGATTAGTTACCTGGACTTTTCTTAATTCTCCAACCGTCATATTGCTATATGCTAATTTTCTTGCTGCCATTATTTCTTGTGCTGCTTCATATCCTGCCTGGACTCTTCCAGCAGTATTTTTTTGTACATACTCCAAAGCAATTTGAATATTAGAATTTTCCTTAATAGCGTTTAGACCAGCAACAATTTCATTAAGTCTATCTCTTGCTCCTGCAGCACCTGATTCATAATCTTGCATTGCTGCAATGGCAGCATCTAATTGTGCTGGGTCTGTTAACAAATCTTTCATGGCACCAGGAGATAAATTAATTCCTTGCTCTTTCATTTTAGTAAAGAACTCTTGAACCTTTGGAGCCAACTTTATATTTGCTGCTGACTGAATTGCATCTTTACCTGTTTTAATCAATCCATTAATTTTTTCTCTGATAGTTGTTTGTTTTGCTAGTTCTGCATTTGTTGCCAACTCTGCGTTTGTAAGTTTACCAGAAGCGATGATTTGTACTGCATACTCATCTGATAAAATTCTTTGTATTGATCCTTGGTCATATCCTAAAGCAATAAGTTTTCTCTGAACCTTTTCTTGATCATTAAAGTTTCTTAGTGTAACTGCTTGTGCTTCATTGAACTCTCCAACAATGGCCTTATCATATCCACGCTTCATCTGATTTCCAGCATCAGTTAAAACAAAATCTCCAGCCTTATAGGATTGTGTTTTATTTACATATACAGTTTTTCCCTTTTTATCTTTTACTATATTGCCTTCTTTATCTCTTTTTGCAACCTTTTCTGTATATTTCTGAGTACCCTTTTTTGTAGCAGTAAAGCCAAACTTCTTTAGTTCTGCTGTATCAAGACTCTTTAAGTATTCAATAAATTGTTCATTTGTTCCTTTTGCTCTTAGTTGCTGAGAAACACCTTGGAATCTATTTTGAACTGCCTTTGCTCCAGATGCAAGGAGTGCCTTATTAAGTTCTTTTACTCCACCTGCAGCATCGATTGCAGCATTACGAACATTTCTTAAACGCTTAAGAATATCGTCATAAGTCGTATCTCTTGCTTTTTTATCTTTCTCAAGATCATCCACTGGAGGAACAACTCCTGTTGGAACATTTGGCTTACTATAAAAATCAGTTGTTGCTGTTGCTGCTGCAGCACCAGTATTACTAAGTTCAGTTTTGTATGTGGTTACAAAGGTGTCATACTCTAATTTATATTTTCCAGTTCCATCCATTGTTCCATATTTTTTAAATAAATCAAATCTTGCTTTTTCTTCTGCTAATGCTTGAATTGTTGCTGGATCCATGCTTGCATATGATGTATAGAACTGTACATATCTTTGAATGTATTCTTTTTGATCTTTTTTGGATGCATTCTTAAACCAGTCCTGTTTCATCATCTCCTGAACTTCTGGAGTGTTCATTGCCTTACCTTCTAAGAAGTTTGTAATATAGTTAACATTTATATCTACTTCCTTCCATGCTTCAATCTCTGCAAGTCTTTCTTGTAAAAGATTAAGACCTTCAACACCAATCTTTGTAAGAACTATTTCTACATTTATTTCTTCATTATTGATGGCTTCTAGGGCTGCAATAGTTCTTGCTGTTGCCTCAAACTCTTTTGGATCTTTTCTTATAATGGCCATAACAAACTCTCTTGCTTTTTCCTTATTAGAGTATGAACCAAACATTTCTAAAACTTTAAATGTTTTTGCTGAGCCATGTTGCTTTATTCCAAAATTCAAGATTGTATCTAGTTCTGGTAGTTTGCCTTCAAATAGTTTAATCATTGAGTTTGCTTGCTCTGGAGACATTATCTTATTTCCAACCATCATTTCCATTTTATATTGGAATGTCTGTCTTTGTTGTTGGTCTGTAAATCCGCTAAATAAGTAATCAGAACCAATTAGTTCTGATGTCTTTAAAAACTGTTCTGCTGCTTTCTTTGAGCCAGTCTTTGCATAAGTATTTGTAACCTTATCTCTTGAAGCATCAAATGCTCCCGATTCTCTATAACTAATTAAGTTTCCAGAGTAGATATTATTCTTAAAGTTTGCTTCTGCTCTTGCAATTTCATATGCAACTCTATTATTCATTGTTGTCATATCTTTTGCATTTGCTTTTGTTAGATCAGAGATTTGAGTTTCAAGATCAATTTTCTTTTGTGCATTTGTTGTTGATGCTAGTTCAACTTCAAGTAATGCCTTTTTATCTTCATAAATTCTTTGAACTGCATCTGCTTGTGCTTGTGCTAAATCAACAACATTTGAATCCATGGCCTGAAGAGTTGCTGCTTCGGTTCCTGACATCTTTGTTGCATTACCATAGGCATCTGTTGTAGCCTTCTTTGCAAATTTTGCTGCGTTGTATGAAGACTGGCTAACAAGGCTTAGTCTAGACTGAACAGGATCTTTGTATAAATCATTTCCATCTGGACCAATCATGCTTATTACATTTGCTTTTACTTTTAATCCAAATGTAGTATTTTTTAAGTTTACACCAATTTGCTCTGCGACACTGTTTGCTTCTTCTCCAGTCATAAGACCATCTGATACATAATAAGATAATTCTCTTGCAAACTCTTCTGCTGCATTCTTCATGCCAACCTTGCTGATGTTAGCCTTTACAGCCTTTTGCATGTCTTTACCAACTTGTTGTTTTAAGAACTTATTACCAAATCCACGACCTTCTCTTGATACTTCATTATATTCTTGGAATAAGTCTTTATTCTTTCTAGCAACAAGTTCAGAAGACCCAACCTTGCCAGTTGCTTTTCCAACTTCCATCATTTTTGCAGTTGTTGCTTTTGTGCTTAATGCAAACTTTGCAGCATTTTTTGCTGCATCAGACATATGCTTATTAAATAAGTAAACGCTTGCTCCAACTGCCACAACGCCTGCTGCAACCCAGCCTGCTGGTCCAAGTCCTGCAAGCATAGGAGCAAATTGTGCAAGGGTTGCTGCAGTACCGAGAGCAGCAGTTACTTGCGGTGGTGCTCCAACCATACCTGCAACCATTGTTGCTGTTCCTAATGCTCCTGCTGCTTTACCAGAATACTTTCCAACCTTTTCTCTACGCATTCCACGCTTCTTTTGTGTAATTTGTTTCTGAGTCATTGTTGTTGGTTGGTTTGTTTCTGGATCAAATAAAATTTCACCCTTTTTATTTCTTGTATAAGTAGAGGCTTCTTCGTATGCTTCGACTGACCCCATTGCAGTTGCTGGATTAACATAAGCATTTCCAGACTGATTTCCAGGAGGAACTGGGCCAAGTGGTGGTTGACCATTCAGCGCTGCTTGTTCTGCGTTGTATTGCTTCAGCCTTGCCAGTTCTTTTCTTTTTTCTTCTTCTATCTGTTCATTAGTTCTAGCAATATTTTCTGAAGATTCTGCAAGGTCATTCTGTGCTATTCCAGTCTGATCTGTTGCTTGAAGGACTTCTCCAAGGTTTTGACTTGTTGCATTTGTTAACTGGCTTCCAGTTAAAAGGTTAGTTGTATTTTGTGTTTGAGCATCTACTGCTTCTTCAGTTACGTTTGCAAGTTCATCTGTTTTATCTGCAACAAGTACGGTTGAATCAGCAACATCCTCTGATCCATTTACAGTCTTTCTTAGCAAATCTCCTTGCTCTTGTGTGCCAGAAGCAACGATTTCTTGATCCTTCTTGGTTGATTCAGGAAGGTCTGTTTTTTCGTCCTTTTGAACTTCTGCAAGTTCAGCCTTTGCAAGTCTTTCTTTTGCTTTTGCAAGTTTTGCCTCTGCAACATTTGCTTTTTCTTTTGCTGCTAAAACCTGTTCATCAGTAATTGTTGTTGGAGAGTTTTGTCTCTTTTGTTTTGCTTGCTCTTTTTCAATTGCTGATGCACGTGCTCTGGTAATTGCTGCCTCGTTTTCAGCCTTGTCAGCATCTTCTCTAGCCTTACCAATATTAATAGTATTGCCTTTTATCTTTATTCTTGATCTACTCTCATCCTTGATTTGAGTTACAACCTGTGATTGTGCTTCTGCTGCCTCTTCTGTTTTAACGGCAAGATCTTTTGCTGCATCTGCAGTCTTTTTTGATGAAGCAATTGTTAGTGATGCTGTCTGAGAAGGAGCAGCGGTTACTGGCATAGCATCGTCTACTTGACGGATAGCGCCACGTTTTCTTCTTTGTCTATCTTGAGATTTTAAAATCTGTCTTTCATCACGAAGTTCTGGTGTGTCAAGATCAT
>JACCDG010179813.1_pt1 | contig 12868 bp, 12 predicted proteins | sample 7442471 | NCBI WGS metagenome assembly JACCDG01 (sample SAMN15323444, study PRJNA562643) | freshwater metagenome | isolation source: river surface water | place: USA:Blue River Watershed | collected 2017-08-17 | reverse complement strand
TGGCATAAATCCGCTCTTCTAATTCTGAATGACTTAAAACACCGAATCCAACAGGGATAAATTTTCTGGTTTCTTTGTCGAATAAAATAGTCGCTGGCACTGCCTGAGTGGTTAGCCCCATTTTTTCAACTTGACCTTTATTAATTAAAAATTTATCCCAACCTGGCAATCCGCCACCATCCATCGAGACAGCCATAATGGTAATGCCATATTTTTCTTGGAAGGATTTGAGGATGGGAGCGTATTTGTGACAGTAAGGGCAAGAACCTTGGAAAATGAAGAATATTCCATAACGCTCATTAATTTTTCTGATTGTATCCCCAACATCAGAATTGCGTTTATCAACCCAAGCCTCTTTTGCCATCTTTGCAGTTGGGCGGAACTGGGTATAATCAAGCTCTGGCGTTTGCCACAAAACCCTTCGCCACACATCAGCGAAATTCCCTGATCTATCCATCACCGTTTTTTGATAATTCATATAATCTTTGATATTTTCTGGTGTCGGATAAATAACCGCTTTGGCTTTTTTGTCTTCTAAAGTCTGCTTAATTTCTGCAAGTTTTTGTTTGTAATCATCTTGGTTTAATGGTTGATTTTGTTGATTGGCGCCTTTTTCTTGTTCTTTTTTATCCTGACAATAAAAATGCCAACCAAGCCCATACTCTTGGCAATAGCTAACTGTGTTATCAGCAAAACTTTTGTGGCTACAAAAAACCATCAAAGCCAATAAAATCAATAACTTACTACTTGGGACTTTTGACTGAGGACTATTTCTCATATTTTTTCATCGCCTCCTTCGCCTTATCTTCCAAATATTTTGTATCTGGCACTACCGCAGAATTAGTAATATCAACGCTAATCTCACTTAAATCCATTTGATCAAATCTAAGACTTTGGAGTTGTTCTATAGTAAATCCGCCACAATTTGGACTTTCAGCACTTCCCCAGCCAATTCCTAACTGTGCTCTGCCCTGCTCTGTTATGATCCGGGAAATTTTGCTGTTAAAACAACAAGAGGTTTTTGTAGTCTCTAAACAAACACCAAAAGGTTGTTTATCAGAACAATAAGAACCCACATAGTGGCATTGTTTCTTGGTTTGTAGTTCTGCCAAACTAGTTTCTTCAGGAGAGCAAGAACCACCAACTGACTGCCCCCAACCTTGATCTTTGCAACAATTGTTATAGCCACCAGCTTTGATACCACAGCCTTTGGCATTACCAGTAAATATTCTCAGATTACCTGGATCACCGTTATTATCTTTAGATTCATTTATCGCCTGCAAATAACCAATTGATTTAGCAAAATCATTAGTGTGATTATCTTCAACTTTCTCACATTGACCATTGAGGCAATAAACATTTGAACTGCATTGCATCTGATCTGATGTAATTGGTTGGCTTTGTGAGCAAAGATAGGTGTTTTGAGTGTGAACGCACAGACTGCCAGTTTGAGATAGGCATTGTGATGAGCTTTTTTGGCAATAATCTGGTATTCCAATGCAGGAATTAAATGATCCGCCAATGGTGCAAGAATAAGTGTTTTCAAACTGCCAGCAAGATTTGTAAACATCTTTGCCGTTGATGTTTCTGGTTTCGGCTGGCTGTTTGCAAATACTATCAGTAATAGAGCAATTTGGTAGAGCATCTCTGCCATCACACCCACTATAATCCAAATAATCTTTGGTAATGTTGTGGGTGACAGACAGAAGAGTTATAGCTGGATCGGCAACTGCCAATAAACTGCCACAACGATAGGTGTTTTGATAATTATTACAGCCGCCATCAAGAATGTCGGTTGCTGTGCAAACTGAATTTAATTGTTCACAGCCAGCTGTTTTTAAAGGTGTACAATAATCAATTTCTGGCTCATAGCAGTGATAGGTTTTTTGATATTTCCAGCAAGGTTTATAAACATCTTTACCACCAATATTTCTAGTCTCTCCAGCTTCAACACAAGTTTCACCAGTTAAAGTGCAAGTTTCATCGGCAAAAACAGGAAGACAAAAACAAAGTATAAAAATAGAGAAAATAAGTTTTGAAACAGGTGAGATTATTTTCATGGACATACCTCCTGCCAAGTTTCTACTACCTTGCTACATTCTTTATATTTTAATCTAAATTCTCCCGTGCCCTCACCAAGACCACCAACTATAATTCTAACATTTAATTCGTTATTTCCTGCTCTTAAATAAGGTTTCAAATCTATATTAGGTGCTGAATAATAGGTTCTACCTAACTCACAGCCAGAACTTGGGTAATTATGCACCAAATTACCATTAATATATACCATAGTTCTATCATCAGCTTGACCCCATAAAAATTTGAATTCCTCTACTTGATCAACTGAATTTAAATTAAACCTCAAATAATAATTATACCCTCCGCAATTCTGACCCATTCTATTTGGAGTTCTATATTTTAAGCTAAAATCACTATAGGAAAAACCAGGCAATGAGTTATGTGTAGTGGGTGGGAACGCATAAGAAGATTCCTCGCAAGTTAAACTCAAGGTTTTATTGCAAGTTTTGTCTCTGGCATTTCTAATTTTATTGCACTGATAATCGTGAATTGCTTCAACCTCTACAACTTGGTTAACTAGACAAGATCCGCCGTCTCTTTCTTCGTAAAAATCACAAGTTCGGGTTTCAACATCGGTGGCAGTAATATTGACTGGGGTGCATTGCTGATAATTGCCAGTGAACATTGCAATTACTTCATTTGCCGCATCTGGTTTGGTTTCAATATTACGGGCTGATTGTAAGAATGGATCAGAGAGACTCACCTCAACTTTTGGGCGTTTTGGCAGGCTTTGGGTCATTAATTTGCCTTCATCACTGTTTGCTACTTTATCATCAATATCGCCGCTCATATTAGCACCAGAATAATATTTGGTTTGGTCAGGATTGTCCGTGGTATAGCCTGGTGTGCTGGTTTTGTTTTGTTCAGTTATGACTGTGCTGGCAGAATTTTTATAAATAGTACCAAAATCTAAGGCTCCCTGTCTGGCTTCATTCATTGTGGTTGAATGAGCCAAAGAAAATGGAATAAACATTAAAACAACAAGAGACAGATTAGATTTTTTCATCATTATCTCCCTTGGCTCCTGCCCTAATTTTAATTAAAAATTTACTAGCAATCTGGCTTGTTTCACTTTTGCCGTTAGCAATAGTTTCAAGGGCATAATCCAGAGTGATATTACCAGAAATGCGGTCGTGAATTGGGGTGATTTGACATTTATTTTCATCACAATTCTGGGTTGCTTCCTTTAAAACAATGATTGTAGGAACAACTTCAACATTGAATAAATCAAACAATCTTGGATCAATAATTGCCTGAACATTATCTTTAGAAATATCACCTAAAAACTTGGCGGTGTTTTTAAGGCTTCCAATCATTCCTCTGAAAACCAATACTGCTCCTGATTTTTTGGCTTGAATCATTAAATCTTTAAGACTTGATTTAGGAATTGACGAGCTGACAAAAATCATTAAAGGGTAATGAGTGATTTGGGCTTTTTTGATGTCTTCGGATTTAAAGCGATAATTATTAAGGAGTTTGGCAATGGTATCTTTTTCTAGCTGCTCTTTGGTAATTCCATAATCAACAGTTGGTAATTTCTCTGATTGGCGGGCAAAAAATTGTTGTTTGTTTTGATTAATCCAATTTTGATGATTTTTATATTCGGGGCTGGCTTGTATTTTTTGAACTGAGTTTAATATCTCTTTTGATTGTTTGAGCATATCCTCGCTAATTTCTAGCATTGGAATTGGCGCATCTTCCGCTCTTATTGCAAAGGGTAAAGTAAGTAAAAATGTGATTAAAAAAGTTTTATAAAACACAACAATTACGCTTCCTCCATAGCAGGTAATTAAAATCTTCTCCACTAACAGGAATCTCTCTAAAACTCTCCCAGAAAAAAGTTGATTTACCCAATTGATTACAACCCATAAAAGGATCAATCGCTGGCACTGGCACAGTGATTTGAAAACGATATTGGCTCTTCTTAATCATTGGGCTGGGAATTGGGAAACAGATAGCTTCTGGCCCAGAAGTAATTGGCATCATGGCCTCACGGTGCATTTTATAAACCATTCGCTCCGCCACCAAAAGTGAGGATTGGATTGAGGTGTTGTGAGTAATCACTTTGCCGTTAATGGGATACATTCCACCCTGACAACCCGCACACCAAAAAAGAGGATCAAGCGGCAGCCAAAATGAGGCAGATAAACAATCCGCAGCACAGGCGGCTTGGGCAATTAAATTTCCGAACAGGATTGATTCAGGAGTGATCAGAAAACTCAGCTCATCATCTTGCCAAAGCGGGTCAACTTCAGTGATATAAGCAACATCAAAACTTTGGGAAATTTCTAGGCAAAGAGCATCCATTACTAAACTTATCAGGGTAAAAATCGGGTAGATATACCAGTGAACATTCCAAGTTGCAGGATCAAGTTCAGTTCCCGTTCCAACTTCAGGATCACCACCAGAACCAAGAGGAATGCCTGGATCAATTTTCTGTCCGCCAATTCCAACAAAACAAAAAGGCTCTTTGGTCACATCCACCATTCTGATTGGTTCCCAAAAACCAACCGCAATTCCAGGCGTTGGCAAGCCAAGCAATTTTGGGCAAACGCAAATTGGTGATGGAAAATTAATGGTATCAGGGGTGCTGCCTGGCACTACTGGTGCTGCTCCAATTGATATTGGTAAAACGCAAGCCCAACAAACATCAGTGATTGGGTTTACCATTCTGCCAGTGCAGGTTTTGGCATTGGCGGATATTGGCAATAAAAGCAGAAATAAGACAACTAGATGAGTTAGTTTTTTAATCATAACAACACCTCGCTTATTCTTAGTTTTTTGCCTTCTTGCTCAATTTTGGCGGGCGTATGTTCTATGGAAAATTTCTTGGTTAAAGTGCCGTTTTGATCGAAATAAAGGCGAGTTTTGGTTTGTTTCATTAAGTCAATAATTGCACCTTTAACCAAAATTATTTTGGTTCTACCTTTTTTGAGTTTGTCTTGCTTCAATGCCCATTTCACTTGGGTTTCATCATCGCCATCAATAAAAATTAAGGTTCTGGTTAAAGAGATATGGTCAAGAGGATTTACCTTGTTCCCTGCCTTATAAAAAACTCGACCATTTTGATCTGCCAAATCGTGATTTAGAAAAACTGTGGGATCAAAAAGCCAAGATTTCGCAAATTTGGTGGTAGTAATTCCTGCAACAGGCTTTGGCTTATTGACACTATCAACCATCTGCTTCTTAACGCCGTTTTGAAATTTTGCTAATTTGCCGTTTTGCTCCATTACCTTCAGCTTGGCCATAATTTCTTTCAGGAAATCCTGTTCAACAATTGGGTAAACCGTCCCTTGTTGCCCATAATCTCTAGCGATGGATTGTTGGTATGCTGTAATGCTAAAAAGCAAGAACAGCAGTACCAATAATGTCTTTTTCATTAATGAGTCCTATTTCTTTATAGCGAGAATCGTAGCTGTCTTTGTGAGTTGTGTAGGCAAAGAAAAAATGCTCTGGAATAACGCCTACATCTGACATTTCGAGCGGCAATCCTTTCAAAGATTCAGTTTTGGCAGTGCCAATTAATTTATCATTAATGTAAAAATTACGATTTACCTTCCATAATTCATCACCACCTACCCCACCAACAATTTTGATAAAAATTTCACCTTTTTTATAGGCCGGATTTTCCTTAGCTTTAAAGGCAAATATTTGATCTTTTTGAGGAACTTGTCCTTTAGAGATAACAAACCAGTGGTTTGGTAACGATTCACTTTTATTGTGAATGACAAGATAATGTTGTTGAACATATGCAATTGCCATCACAATAATAATTGTGCTGATGGCAATGATGATTCGATTATTCTTCAATTGCAGTTTCGTTGGCATTGGAATCTTGGTTAGTAATTTTTTTGCTGTTTTGATTGGCATTTTTATTAGAGTTAAGGTTGGAGTCGGGGGTAGAATTATTATTAGGTAGATAGTCTTTAAAAAGAGCTTGAGCAATTTGTGGGGTAATGTCTTGAGTCTTGGTGACTATTGCCTGCTTCTGAAATAACATCACATTGCCACTGGCGCTAATATCATCTAAAAGAGGTTGAATTTTATTGGCATAATTTTTGACCATTTGTGCCACTTGTTCATCACTTGCACCTTTTGAGAGCTGATATTTAGAAATATTAATTAGAAAATCATTGCTTAAGCCCAGCAAATCGACTGTTGCAAATTTCGGGATTTGCCTTGCAGTGATAAAATAAGTGGCAGTTGAGCAAATCACTGACATTACCAGAGAGATGATTGTGGTTTTGATAAGATCTTGTTTGTTCATGGCTTACATTCTGTTAGAGTTAAAATCAGGAAGATCAAACTCTGTCCAAAACTGCCCTTCTGAACAGATAATCAGGGCTTCTTTCTTATTGAATTTGGAAAGATTTGGCAGAATGTGTCTGAGGTCTAAATCAGTAGGTAAATCTCTTTTTAAATTATCGCAGGCAGAATCTATTGATGCTCTTGAGGATTGTAAAAACAGCTTCCAGTCACTGTTGTCAAAAATGGCAGAATGGGGGCGGTGGTTATAATAATCACCAATATCTTGGTTGCTGGTAATAAACGATGCATTATAGCGTCTGGAAATTCTTGATAAGCTATAGGCAAAACGGGCAGAACTTACATCACTTAGCAAGTAGCGAATATCATCCATTATGACTATTTTACCCTCTTTTCTTTCTAGGGTTTCAAGTTCTTGACGAATTAGCTGTAATAAAACGATTGTGGCAGTGCTTTTGTCTGGTTCGGGTAGGTCATCAATCCTAAAAACAGTAAGTCTTTTACTGGTGTTTAGATTTTTAAGATCAAAGAATTGTTTGTTTTTGATAAAATTATCCAGTGGCTCTTTTAGGGAAGGATCAGAAAGGTTGTCAGCTATTGTTTGTAGAGAGATATTTTCTTTATTAATCAGTGCCTTTTCTATGGCTATACCAAGCTCTGTTTTTTCTGCATCAGATATAGGCTTGAGTTTTTTGTTAAATACAGATTTTGAATCACAAAGATACGGTCTGCATATCGAAGTAAGCAGAGTCATCAGATAAAAAAATAATTCATCTTCATCACTTTCATCACTAAGCCGTTTCCAATCAATACAAGAAAAAGGGTCAGGAAATTCGGTAAAATTAATAACTTTAATATCTTCGTTATTCTTTAAGTCTAAAGAAGGATTGACATTGCTTTTGGCAAAATCACATCCGTCAATAACAAATACTTTCTTATCGATTGTGAGGGCAATATTTCTTAATAAATATGTTATGCCAACGCCAGCTTTTCCGCAAAGAGCAACATTATAATTGCCTGTAGCAGGTGAATTATGAATTGGCGAATTAAAGGGATTCCACTGGTTAATTTTTGATATGTTAGCAAAAGTTTCTGTGGTCATAATTTCTGTTATTTGGTTATTATTGTTTTTAACTGTTTTTAAGTTTTTGATTAGTGATTCTCTTTTGCTCAAAATCCCTAACAAATTCAGGGTTTAGAACACTTTCGCCAGTAATACATGAACCCTTATAATTCTTAATTCGCTTGGCAAAGACCTCTATAAAAGTTTTCAAATCTTGCCCGCCCTGAACAGCTTCCCAATGATCATTTATCAAGAAAAATGTTGGAGTTTTGATATCTTCAATCGCCATATTTAATTCCTCCTAATTGGTTGTTATTTCTTGCCTAATTTCTGATTAGCAATCTGCTCCAAAGCATCGGCAAGTGTTAAACCCTGGGTGGTTAATTGATTGATTCTAGCGAAGTCTTCAGCTTTAGATGAGTAAAGAGCGATGGAGTATGGATCTAGGATTAATCTGCCCACCGAATAACCTCGAGGCCCATAAATAAGAGCCTCGGAATATTGGTGATCAACCATTCTTAAGCTATTGAGGTTTTGTTTGAGGTAATCATCCATTACAATTCTTTTGCTTTGCTCGAGCTGTTCTACCGATTCTTTTTTTTGGGCCAAAAGAATCATCCAGTCGGTATTTTCAATGGCAGCAATGGTTGCGGGGGTTTTATAATAATCATTTACTGACTGAGTGCCAGTAATTAAGCTGCCGCAATATTTTCTGGCTCTTCTTGCCAACCCTTCAATAAAGGTTTTAGAGCCTTCTCCATGCAGTAAATCCCAAGCCTCATCAATAACTAAGGCAATTGGGGTTTTGCGATCACCAAAATACATATTTTCTGAGACGAGGAACATCAGAAACATCAAAACAATTGCCTGTAAATCTTTTTTATTTTTAATTTCCGCTAACTCAAAAACCATTAAAGGATTGGTCAGTTTGATATTGCTTTGCCCCTCAAATAATTTGGCATAATTACCATCTTTGGTGAATGGGCGAATCATTGTTGCCAGATCATTGGCCCTGTGATCTTTATGGGCAGCAAAATAATCTCTCACTGTGGTAATATTGGCTTTATTCTTATCTTTTTCCCAAGCGTAATTTACAGCCTCTTCAATCAATCCATTTTCATAATCAGTAATATGCTCGATTGATTTACACATCTGCCTAACCATTGCCTTAATTAGGTTGATTACCTCACCTTTATATTCCTGACTTTTTTCTAATTCTGTTTCGTTAATAATAGAAAATGGGTTTAAACAAATGTTGGAAGCATCTGAAAACTCAACAAACTCACCACCTTGCAGGCGGCAAGAATTCATAAAAGATCTGCCATCATCAATAACAAAAACCTTGCCACCAAAGCCTCTGATGGAAGCTACTAACTCTTGCATAAAAACAGATTTACCCGAACCTGATTTACCAATAACTGCGGTGTTGTAATTTCCATCTTTATTAGCAAACGGATTCCAAAATAATGGCTGACCTCTTCTGCCATAAAGCATCATTAAAGGTGAATCCATACCTTTAAATTCACCTTGAAGAGGTGCAAGATTGGCACAAGTCCAGCTCACCATTGTTTTGGTGCGACCCATTTTCTCTAAATCATTAAATAACCCTTCTGATTGTTTGAAGGGAAGAACGGCAAGGAAAGACTGTAAATTGACATATCTGTCATTACTCAAATCCCAGCCATTGGCTTTGTAAATTGATTTAATAGTTTGCTCGGCTTCATTAATTTTGTCAGCGGGGGCAAAGGTAATTACCTGGTAAATACATTTTAAGATTTTCTGGCCAGCATTGGTTTTTGATGTGACAAACTGCCATTCCTGTGCTTTGGTTCTAACCTCAGGCAAAAATTTGGCAATTGGCGTTCCTGCCATTCTGGTAGCATTAAAATTTTTACTATTTGCTTTGGCTTGTAAGGCAGTTTCATTGGCGGGAACAGTAATTGCAAATGAGGTTAAAAATGGATATTCCATCTTGCGGAGGTCTTGAAAGTAATCACCAATTAAATCCCGATTTTGCCACTGTGCCCAAACGGTCGGATAATTTTTTACAGAAAAGCAACGGACTTTCATTTGCTTTTCTTTATCATCTGCGAAGAAGGTGAGATTGTTCTCATCAACTTGTAAGTGATTTTCAAAATCAACAATTTGGCGATTAATTGTGTTTAATGGATCATAATTGGTAGTAGATTTTTCAGGGGAGGAATTGGGATTGATTAGCTCATCAAGAAAAGAAATAAGATTTTGGGCATTCATCAAATGAGACTGAATGCCAATAGTTCTTAGAGTTGTTCCCAGTTGATCTTGCAGAGATTTTAATTTGTCGATAATCTTAATCGTCCCCAAATTATCATTAATATCCCCATCATTGCTTCCACTGGCAGCAACAGCACTCATCACCAAAGAAATTGACTTAGAAATCAAATCACTGTTGCTATTTTGCAGTGGAATTGAAACGGAAATGTAAAGTTTAAAATCCTTGATAGTGAAAGGCGATGTTGGAAATACTGATTTAAAATTGGCGTTGTAAAAATATTCAACTCTTTTTTCTGCCAGCTTTTGATAAATTCCTCCCACTTTGTTTCTAGGCTCTTGCCATTGCCTTAAAATATCAGAAGTTTTAGAGCTGGCCCAATTTATAAATTGAATTGTGCAGCCTTCAGGAAGTCCGTCAGTGATTGTGCCTGTAATAGTGTCAATCACCTCTTCACTGGCACCAATTAATGGGATTGCTTCCAAAACAAAACCAATAGAGTTTTGATTAAAAAATAAATGATTTTTGCTATCAAAAAAACGATATGGTAATAAATCAGCAATGAAGTGATAATTATGGCTGGCAGCAGCATCTCTAGTGATTGGATTTTTATCACCAAAAAGATCGCTTATTTTATTGTGAATTTTTTGGATATTTATCATCTTTGGCTTATCCATTTTGGTTTTTCATCAACGATATAGATAGTGCTCTCACTGTGCTGGTTGCCATCTGCATCAATGTATGGAGCAAACCAAACCTTACCAACTTTTTCTTCTGTGCGGAGTTTATTTTGAGGGTTAGAAGTTTGAGGAATTGCGATAGTCGAAGTTGATTCTGATAGTGAACTGCTTTGTGTAGTTTGGCTAATTTTAGATTGAGATTTGGCAGCAATTTTTTCTAAATCTTTTAGCTTTGGAGCAAATAATGTGATTTCAATTTTTTGTTGTTTTTGAGTATAACCTTCTGGCAAGGCACTAGACAAAGTTGCAACATCATTATCCGCTGATTTAGCATTATCCGCCTCACTAATTGAAACACAATTACCCTTCCCTCCTTCCATAACTGGGCAAGACCAGCTACCTTTTACATTACTGGAACAAGCACTTAAAAGAATGGTTGAAATTGAGGATAGAATGAAAAGTTTCTTCATAAAATTTTGATGAATTTGGTTTTTATTTTTATTGTTTATTTGATTGGCTTATTTTTTGTTTTTTTCTTCTTTGCCGTTTAAGTAAAACCCTTCTACAAACACCACTTCCACATCAATCCCGCTTGGGATTGAAACTACTGGCTGATATTGTTCTGCCCGATCAATGAGATAATTTGCCAGACGATCAGAAGCAGAGGAGACACCTTTACCAAATCCTTTTTTCGCAACATCTTCATTACTCATAGTGCCTTGAGTTGTAAGTCCGTTTGAGAATGCCAGAGGAGGAGCAACTTTTTGTTCCAAACCCTGACCAAAACCCGACACCAAACCAGCAAGAAATGATTTTACCAATAAATCACCTTCACGACTGATAACATTACCACGAATACCAGATTTACCCTGCCCTGCTACATAACCCTTAACTTGAATCTCAGTGAGTTCGTCTTCACTTTTACCGCAAGTCATCGTAATTAATTTGACATAGATTTTTTCACTTGAAAGATCGCCAGATGCGGCACCTTGAACAATACAGCCACTTAAATCTGCCTTTTGTGCATTACCATCATAAATTGAAGAAAAAGCAGGGCCTTTGACTCTGATTAAAACTGGTCTTGGGTCTGATTGAGAAGAAATGCCAACAGAAGCATCAACACCTGAAATTATCACCGCCTTTGCATATGCTCCAGCAGGGATATAGTCTTTGATGTTAAATATTCCTTTCTTATGAGCTTTTGAGTTGCTCTCTAAATTAAGATTGAGTGAACCAATTTCTCTTGGAAGCTCTGGCGCTAAACCTTGTCCGTCAATCTGTCCTACCCCATTACCACCAGAATTTGCCCCTTGGCCAGCAAAAGCTAGATTTTTATTGCTCTGTAATTCTTTGAGTTTTGACTTTATTTCTTCAAGCTCTGATGATTGGCTTTCAATAATTTGTCTTTGATTTTCTAATTCTTCTTGATTGGTTTTTTCGATTGAAGATAACCGCCCATCTAAAGCAGTGCTATTTTTCTGGGCATCTTCCATAAACTGGCTCATACTTTCTATGGTGTCTTGCGATTGATAACGCCATAAATCCTCTGCTTTTACACCCTTAGTTGAATCTTCTAAACTAATTCTATTTTTAGAATTGGTGATAATTTTAGATAGATCATCTGGTTTCTTTTTTCCGCCAGCCATCATAAATAATATGAAAATTACCCCTACCACCAAAGCAGATGAGATAACAACAATCTTTTGTTTTTTAGAAATTGCTTCAGCAGATTTGGTAATTTTGTTTTCCATAGCTAGCTGACAATAAAGATTTCTGTAGCCTCATCTGGCAATAAATTTGGCTTTTCAATTTTGATTGCCCTGGTGCCATTTTTAAAAAACATCTTTTCTTCAAGGTTTAAAATCTTGTTAGAATCATTGATAAGTATGAATGATTCCCCGATGAAATTTTGCCCCTTGTAGGTAGAAATCCGCTTCATCTCAATATCACCAAGATCAATGGATTTTTTAGAATTGCTAATTTGATATGATTCTAATTTGCTTTTGTTTCTCATCGCTTTCAACAAAGCAATAATTTGTTGCTGGTAGGAATTCTTTGTTGTCTTGGAAATTTCTGAATCGCTACTTACGACCGCAGAATCATTTTTGATGAGGATTTGCTCGGCAGGAATCGCCTTGGGATATAAGATTAATTTGTATGTGAAATTTTGCTCACTTGTAATAAAAATATTGAGAGGTTTGGTTTGTCCAGGTCTAAGTAATTGGATATAAATTTCACCCAAAGCGTCATCTTGTGAAACTTTTAATTCCGCTAAATCAAATTTTGTGCTTCGAATTCTATCACCAGACAACTTGATCCGATTAATGTCTTGTTTAGAAATGTCAGCTGATTGTTCATCATCACCTTCCATCTGCCTAATTTGTGCGGCGTTCAATACATCCGATATAGCAAAGAAAATCATTGCTGTTAATGAGAGAATTAAAATTCTATTCGCATTTTGCTCCTCTTTTTTGGTTAAATCTTCTTCGTGAAAATCAACAATCAACAGCTTGAAATTGTTATACTCAT
>JACCDG011953753.1_pt1 | contig 12869 bp, 15 predicted proteins | sample 7442471 | NCBI WGS metagenome assembly JACCDG01 (sample SAMN15323444, study PRJNA562643) | freshwater metagenome | isolation source: river surface water | place: USA:Blue River Watershed | collected 2017-08-17 | reverse complement strand
GGTGTGGCCAGCAGTCCACTTTACGGATGGCTGTAAGGTGACTGCCTGGGATTGACCATGGCCATGGCGGTTTCCGGGTCCCATATTCGGCGGCTGGGGACCCCATGGATGGGTTCCCTAGTCCTCCATCGCCAATCACCAAGGACTCTCGTATACCCACCAAGGACTCTCGTATACCCACCAAGGACTCTCGTATACCCACCAAGGACTCTCGTATACTCACTAGCCCAAGAACCAAGGTCAACGGTTGGGATTCGGTCGGTTTAAAAATTCCCGCGGGAAAAAAATTGCTGAAAAACGGTCATCGGAGGTTAGACTGCAGTACCTTTAAGGCCCATGAGGGCTAAGAAGTCCCTTGGGATCATCCATTGGAGCCCTGCACAGCCATTTCTCATGGTAAAGAGGCGGACCATGGGATCCCCGCGGTCTTCGATATAGAACTTAGCATTGGAATTCAGCACTTCGAACGGAATTATTCGTAGGTAATGCAGAAAAATAGCGTGTTCTCGCTCAATAGGCATCACAAGACCGTTGTTTTGGGCGGCTATGCCGATCACGTCAATCAATCTTGTGCACTCAGCTGCTGTTGCGACGCTGAAATATGATAAAAAAACTGTAAGTATGAGTATTGAGCGGTTCATTTGACGATCCTTAGTAGTTTGTATAGATATATATTACTCAATTTCATTTTTTAAGGTAAGATATGAAGACTTTTGATGGACTTTTTAATAAGACAGAGTTTGATCCGACGAATGCAACTCACTTGAAGCTGTTCCAGCGGTTCCTGGAGACTGGAAAGTGGAGCGGGTGTCCTTTCAAGCTGAACGAGGACTACCAGAGCATCCCGGGTATGATATATGACTCAATCAAGAACGAGTTGATGAGGAGAGTCTGTGCGTGAAGAACCTCAAGTCCCTCTACAAGCACAAGGATAAGGTTTATAAGCCTGAGATCATCGAGGACCTCAAGAAGGACACGTACAGAGTCGTTCATTGGGTGGAGGACACAGAAACTGGCTTGTTTCAGGCAGACTACACACCTCATCACAGGATGAGCAAGCGAGATTTTGAGATGTACGTCGACATGGGGTGTCCAGTTCAGAGGGGAGACCACCCATGGAGTCACTACCGATTGTACGAGGCCTACAAGAAAAAACCCGACGGGTTGGATGATGAGATAAATAAGGCTTTGAAGAAGAAGACGGAGAAGAAGAGTGGCCCTAGGAAGACACGTAATACTTGAGTGTCACGGTTGTAGCGAGGACGACCTGAAAGATCAAGATCTTTTGTCCAACGTCTTGACAGCCGCGGCTGAGTACGCCAATGCAGAAGTGCTTCACAAGTACTTCCACAAGTTCGATCGAGGTGAGGGTGTGACTGGCGTCATAGCTCTCGCCGAATCCCATATCTCCGTTCATACGTGGCCTGAACACGCATACATGGCCGTCGACGTGTTCATGTGTGGAGAGTGTAATCCATACGACTCCTTTGAGTACATAATCAACAACATGAACATCGACAGCTACACGATTGACTGCATCGATCGCGGTGTTGAGTACGTCGACCTACACATCGTATAAATAATACGGATGAAGTGATCTGACAAGAGATCATGATAACGCTTTATTTTAAAAGGAGATACCCATGAATTGGACAACCCCATCTTTCGAAGACCTAAGATTCGGTTTTGAAATCACCCTCTACATCAATCATCGTTAATACTGTTATAATAAATTAAAGGAACTAATACCATGAAAAAGATTATTCTTGCTCTATTGTGTGCCGTCTTTGCGCACACAGCTCTTGCCGATCAACTAGCAACTGATAAGAAGATCTACAAAGATACGGTCATCTGGCCCATCTTAAGCAACATCGTTCTTTGTCGTCCAAATGCATCGGGTCTAGGCCCAAACCCAACCAAAGCACAGTTGGATGCATGCTGGGCTAGTATGCAGGGCCAGGGATATAGGTTTCCTACTCTAGAAGCAATCAATGCAGAAGTTGATCGATCCACTACTTTACACGCTAACATCGCTCGTGGTAAGTGGCAGATCAAGACTGCACAGACACCCGAAGAGCTTCCTTACTGGAACACTCGGTGTGGTAGCCCAGACAAAGTCACTCAGGTGCCAATGGCTACAACGTTTGAAGAGTGTGAAGCCAAGGTAAGTAAGTGGTCCAATCAAGAAACCAAGGCTGCGTTTCTTACACGAGATTACATAGTAGATGAAAACGGTAACTGGGTCGACCATCGCAATGCTTATACGATTCAGCCTGGTTGGGCGAAGAGACTCGGTCATACCAATCCAAGATTTGCAACGAATATCTGGAACAGCAAGCTAGCTACATTGAAAGCTAAGTTAGCTGCAGCTGCTCCTAAATAATAAGAGATAATCATATGTTAAGCACATTATTCTGGTTAGCTGTCGGCGCATTCATCGGTTGGAATCTACCCCAGCCTGAATTCGCCAAGCGTATTCAACAAATCATAGAAGAAAAATTAGATATCTTTAAATAAAAGATTAAGCCCGGTCAGTACGGTGGGACGTGCAGATCGACAAGACTAGGACAAGGTTCGAATCCAAACTGGGCTTTTTATATATGGGTTAACTATGATAAATTTAATAGTGGATGAAGCGTACGCTTTTGATTATCTAAGTGTTCTAGAAATTAAAAAAAATAATTCATTAAAAGATCATCAGTACTATTCGATGATCTATGATCATGTCCGATTAGAAGTTGGAAATGAATTATTTGATCGCATCATTACTTCTGATGTATATCATGAAATGATAGATGCAAATAAAAAAATCTATGATTTGATAGATGATATAAGAATTAGAAAAATAAATATGGACGCTAAAATTGTAGATGATGCGAATAACCAAAGATTTTTCTTGAAAAGAAAGCTTCAACAAAAATATTTTACAAATGAATTGACTGAATTGAAGACTGGTATTTAATATGAAAAAAGCTTTAATCACTGGCATCACTGGCCAAGATGGTTCTTATTTAGCTGAACTGCTGTGTGAACAAAACTATGAAGTTCATGGAACAATAAGAAGACAGTCAGATCGCGATCATAAAAATATCAAACATATTAAAAATAACTGTGTCTTTCACCAGTTAGATCTTACAGATTATAATTCTATAACAAGATGTATAGAACTCATTAAGCCGCAAGAAATCTATAACCTTGCGGCGCAAAGCCACGTAAAGCTTAGCTTTGATCTTCCTATCAACACCGCAGATATTAATTCATTGGGTCCTCTTCGGATCTTAGAAGCGATTAAGCAACTAAAGCTAGATATAAAATTTTATCAAGCTAGCACTAGTGAATTGTTTGGAACGACTGATGACTTTCCTCAAAACGAGAATACGTATTTCAAGCCCGCCAGTCCTTATGGAATATCTAAGATGTTTGCACATTGGTCTGTAATCAATTACAGATCTAGTTATAATATGTTTGCATGCAATGGGATACTGTTTAATCATGAAAGTCCTAGAAGAGGAGAGTTATTTGTTACTAAAAAAATAACTAGTGGCTTTGCAAAAATGTTTTTGGACATTGAAAACAATCGTGTTCATTACCCCATTCATCTTGGAAATTTAGATAGTCTTCGAGACTGGGGACACGCAAAAGATTATGTAGAAGCTATGTGGTTGATGTTACAACAAAACGAACCCAATGATTACGTAATAAGTTCTGAGCGTCAATATTCAATACGACAATTTTGTAACTTAACTGCTGATTTTTTTGGATTCAAGTTAGAATGGATCGGCAGCGGTTTAAATGAACACGCTGTAGATAAAGAAACAGGAAAACTAATAGTAGTTGTGGATCCTGCTTTCTATCGCCCGGTAGATGTTGTTAATCTTATTGGAGATTCTACAAAAGCTCACACCGATTTAAATTGGAGTCCTAAATATAACATAGTTGACTTAGTACATGAAATGTGCTCCTATGATCTTAACGAAAAGGGAAAAGAATATGTCTAAATGGCCTTTGATAAAAAACGCGATAAAATTTACTGATAGAGTAAAGCTATGTAGTTTCATACTAACGTCTGACCGTTATACCAATGGGCAAAAGGTTCGTGAGTTTGAAAAGATGTGGTCGGAGTGGATAGGCTCTAAGCATTCGTTAATGGTGAGTTCTGGGTCTACTGCTAATTTTCTTCTTTTAGCTGCAATAAAAGAAAAATATAATTTAAAAGAAGGTGACAAAGTATTAGTTCCTGCATGCACGTGGGTTACTAATATAAGTCCAATAATTCAATTGGGATTGACACCAGTTTTCTGTGATATTAATTTAACTAATTTTAGTTTCGATTTAAATCATATGAATCTTATTAAGAAGAAGCATGATATAAAGGCCATCTTTATAACACACCTGTTAGGATTCAGCGCAGAGAATGAAAAATATAAACAGATATTTCCTGATGCAATTATTTTAGAAGATGTATGCGAAAGCCATGGGTGTAAGAGTGAAGATGGAGAACTCAGAGGAAAAGAAAAAGGAACATTTAGTTTTTATTTTGGTCACCACATGACTACTATAGAAGGTGGTATGGTTACAACAAGCGATGATGATTTGTACGAACTCATGCGTATGAAAAGAAGTCATGGGCTAGCTAGAGAATCTGGCAACTTAAAAAAATACACAGAAAAATATCCTGGTATTCATCCTCAATTTTTATTTGTTACTGATGGATATAATTTTAGAAGCACCGAACTAAATGCAATTTTGGGTATTCAACAACTACCTAGACTTAATTCGTTCATAGAAACTAGACGACAAAATTTTAAACTTTTTATTGATTTGATAAATCAACGTGAAGATCTATTCTATCAAGTAGATAATCAATCTGGCAATAGCAATTACGCGTTTCCTTTTATTTGTAAAACAGTTGAGATAAAAAATAAATTAATTGATATATTTGAGCAATATCAGATTGAGCATAGACCAATTGTTAGCGGAAACCTTTTGAAGCAACCATTTTTGTCCAATTATAAGTTTGGAGTTAGAAAATCCAAATACAATGTTGACATTGTTCATGACAACGGATTGTATATAGGAAACAGTCAATTTGTGACGGACGATCATATCAACACATTAAATAATATCATCAATAAAATTTGAAAGATTAGTGTATGAAAGTTGTATTTAGAAATTTCTTTAGAAACAGAATGGTGAATTACACAGCTTTAAGCGTAAAACACTTTATACCGGATGCTGAATTTCATTGCATTACTTTCTATAAGCAATCAGCTGATGAATATGATTCTTCTGAGCCTCTTCATCCCTGGATAAACGAAATAAAAGTTAAAACAAAATATGTAAATGATAATCAGAGACCAACTGATAGTGATAACATAGTTACGTCTGGCTATGCAAATCCAGATAATGTTCTATTCTTTACGGAATGGTACAACATTGGATACGAGATGTTTAAAGACGTAGATGAAAAAGTTCTGTTCTTAGGAGAAGATCATTACTTTACAACTGGGCAAACGTTGAAAGAATTAGTAGAAGTAGATTTTGATGTAGCGTTTGCTCAGTGGGACAAACCACATGTATGTTGGTATGAAGCGAATGCTAGTATTCTATGCTTTAAGCCTAATCTATTTAAGGGCGTGTTTCCTATTCCCGAAGTAAAAACTGGTCACCTTATTGAAACCGTAATGGGCTATCATATTGTGTTAAATGTGCCGCGTGAAAGAGTTCACACACTGTCTACAAGATTAGGTATTGATTACATGAATGATGGTTCATATACTAATAGTTCTGAATTCATTAAAACAGAATTACAAAGAGTCGGTATAATTTAATAAATATATGTACAAGATTCGTTGATGGTGTTATAATAGGTCTGTTGGACGCGGGTGCGAATCCCGCCACCTCCACCTAAGTATACTGGCGTAATACGGCACTCTAAAGCCTAAAAACGAAATCTGTGTTCCAGTATACTTAGGTGGGGGTGTTATAGATTCGACAGCGGATTGAAAGAACACCGGAGAATCGGCAATGCGAAAGCCGTTAGGATTGGGACTTCCCGGTCGAAGAAGCAAAAAACTATAAATGCCAATGACGACATTTATGAGCAGGAGTATGCTCTAGCAGCATAACCTCTCTGGGGTTTCGCCACCTGTCCTTATCACCCAATCAGGTGGCACTCTTTAATACTTGGATATTATTATCATGGAGACTCACTCGCGTAAGCGAGATAAGAAAATTCTCGACTTCCTTTCAAAAGCTGCTGAAGCGGCGGATCACGTAGGAATACGTGCTAAGCTTGCTGCAGCAGTTGTCATTAAAAATGAGATCATATCGATTGGATTTAATCGAAGAAAGACTCATCCTTTTCAAGCTCAGTTTCAAGCAAACGATAAGCAGATTTATCTTCATGCTGAGAACGACGCCATCAATCGTGCTTTAAAGTACGTATCAAAAGAAGACCTTAAGAAAGCTACTCTCTACGTAGCTAGAGTTAAGTATCGAGATAACAAAACAAAGCGAGCTATATGGGCTGAGAGCAGACCGTGTTCCGGTTGCCAGAAAGCCATCCATTCTCATGGAATCAAGACTGTTGTTCATACACATTCTGAAGGATATAAATATATGTAAGCTTACACAGGTTATATATAAATGGCTTCACAACAAGGATTTGAATACGAAAAAAATGCAGTTGCATATTTAAAAAGCTATGGATTCTCTGATGGAATTATTGCTGGTGCTAGCCACACACGCCCAGATTTAATGTTAACAGTTCATGGGAAACAATCTGGTTGTGAATTGAAAATTAGCCCTACTGCAGGCGGAAGTTTAGTTTTAAAATATTATAGCAAAAAAACTCCACATTGGCAGTTCGGAGAAGTTGATCACGATGAAACTGAAAAAGTTTTTCTGCGTGAATTAGCTATGAAATCTGGTGTATTGCAAACTGTGAATAAACAATGGAATATTCCTCCTTTCTTAATAGAAGACAGGGATAAAAGACACGAACAAATAATGTTACAAGTTCCTTTGCGTGAAAGATATAAAGCAGATCTAAAAACTTGCACAGATGTAAAGCTTCCATTAGATTCAAGTGCAATGTCCAACTATTATAATATTAAAAACACATACTATATAAACATTGGAACACACGGTTTTTTCTTACTAGGAAACACTGATCCTTTAGGATTAAATGATAATTTGAAAAAAAATAATAAACGATTAATACCTACATTTGAAAGTGTAGCTAAGATTACCGCTAGAGTAAGATGTCAATCAAAAGGCGTAACGAAAGCTGATGCTGCAGAAAAGTCAAAGGGGCAAATAGGAGCACAGGGTTATCAGTTTACTTTCACTTTAGAATTTTCTCTTGCAACAAACTCTTCTCCTTACAATATCGCCCCGTTAGCAAGTGGTGGAAAATCAGTAACTATTCTTTCTGGTAAAGACGCCTTATTAGACTGCTTCAGGTAACAATAAATGAAAACATTTTTACAGCTTCATGAATCGGCTAGCGAAGAAAAGTTAACACATCTAGAACACGCTGAAGATCATCCGATCAATGCTGGGCATGAAGGAACTCAACACGCAATAAACACTTTGCAGCAAACCGCAAACGCATTACGCGGCAAACCAAGTACTGCGCGGGTTATGACGAAGTTTGATGGATCCCCTTCTATCGTGTTTGGCCGACATCCAGAAACAAGTCAATTCTTTGTAGCTTCCAAATCAGCTTTTAATAAAGAACCTAAAATTAATTATACAGAAGAAGATATTCAACGTAATCATGGCCATGCGCCCGGATTAGTTTCCAAATTAACAGCAGCTCTTCAACATTTACCTAAAGTTACTCCGAAGACTGGTGTGTATCAAGCGGATATAATGCATACACCAGAAGACGTTAAAGATGATGGGATGTCAACATCGTTTAGGCCGAACACAATATCTTATTCTTCACCGAGTAGTTCTCCACTTTCTTCAAAGATTAAGAACTCTAAGATAGGAGTAGCTGTACATACTGCATACAGTGGAAAAGATTTTGGTTCATTAAAAGCAGAATACGGAGCTGATACATCTGGTTTCGGATCACACCCCGATGTTCATGTTATATCAACTCAGTATAAACCAGAAAATGCTCAATATACTGATGAAGATCATAAGCAATTCAATCAGCACTTACAGCAAGCATCTACAGCATCTAAAACAATGAAGTCAGAACATTATGGCGTTTTAAATGATCATGGACATAAAGACATGATTAAGACATACATCAACAGCACAGTAAGAAATAACACTAAGCCTGATGTTGAAGGATATAAAGCTTTCACACGAGAGCGTGCATCTGTTGCTGCTAGCAAAGTTAAGAGTGATAAGGCTAAGCAAGCTAAATTAGAAACAGGAAATGCTGCAGTTACTCATATCGAAGCAAACAAACCACACTTTCAAAATATTTTAAACTTGCATCATCATCTACAACAAGCTAAGAATGTTTTGGTGAACACGATGTCTCGTGGTTCTGATTATCAACATCGTATAGCCGGACAACTCACTAAGCCAGAAGGATTTGTGTCAGTTATAAACAATCGACCAACTAAATTGACTGATCGTTATGAATTTAATAGAATGAATTTTTTAAGAAGCAAGGAATGATCTAATGGCTCAATATCGTACGGACACAAAAAAATTAGACCAACCAACTGTTACACGTTATGAAGTTAATATGCTGGGTGAGAAGTTAACATCAACTGGAAGCATGACAGATGCGTTTGGTCGAGTTCGAGTTTCTGAACCATATACTTTATTTGAAAGCCAACATAGATACAAGCAGAACGATAAGTTTGATACGTTAGTAACTGGAACTGGAAACACTGAATATAAGATAAATGAATCGGTAGTTAACATGGGTGTTAACACAGACTCTGGTGCTAAGGTTATACGAGAAAGTAAAAGAGTATTTTCATATCAACCTGGTAAATCGTTTTTGGTGATGAACACATTTGTCTTTGCGCCATTAAAACAGGGGCTGAGACAAAGAGTTGGTTACTTTGGAAACAACAATGGAATTTATTTGGAAGCTAATGGAACTAGTGTAGCTCTAGTTAAGAGATCATTTGTTACTGGGTCTATAGTTGAAGAACGTGTTGAACAAGCTGATTGGAGCTATGATTCATTTGATGGAACCGGCTTTTCTAAACAATTAGGTGGGCCTGAACATGGGTCGGGAATAGATTTAAATAAAGCGAATATATTTTGGTTAGATATAGAATGGTTGGGTGTAGGGGACGTTAGAACTGGATTTGCAGTTGATGGGCAATTTTGCCCAGCTCATGTGTTTCACAACGATAATAAGAATCCTACTACTTACATGACAACAGCAGTTCTTCCTATTAGGTATGAGATAGAGAACGTCAGCTCAACTTCTAGCAATTCAACGATGAAACAGATATGTTCCACCGTTATATCTGAAGGCGGCTACCAAGGAAGAAATAAAGCTAGATCACAAACTATGGACTTAGGGTCATTTAAAGATCTAAGCGTAGCAAACACGTATTATCCTGTAATGAGTTTAAGGTTGGCTCCATCAAGAATAGATTCTGTAGTCATACCTAGAAATATAGACTTAACAGCCGTCACTAACATCACTTCGGTTTTACATTATAAAGTCGTAGTCAATTCTACACTAGTCAACTCTAGTTTCTCTGATTGTTTTGGAAATACTGTTCAATTTGATGTATCAGCTAATACCCAATCTAATCCGTCGACTGGTATCTTAATAAAATCTGGTTATATAACCACTAGCCAGAAAGGTGGTTCACTAGACTTTGGAGCTATAGAAGAATTCGAGTATCAAATTGGAAGAACTATCAATGGAACTAGCGATGTAATAACTATATATGTTGCAAGTGAAACGGCTGGAACTGACGTAGGTGCTACTATGGAATGGTTTGAACTTATCTAAAAGTATAAATACTCATAAAATCGGTTACAGTTTATGGAAAAACATACAGTCGTAGCATTTGGTAGGATGAATCCTCCTACAGTAGGCCATCAGGCCTTAGTTAATGCTGTCCAAGAACATGCTAAAAAAGTAGGTGGTACGGCTGAAGTTCATCTTTCAAAATCACAAGATCCTAAGAAGAATCCTCTTTCTTATAAAGATAAAGTAAGTTACGCCCAAAAAGCTTTTGGTGATGTAGTTAAAGACTCTTCAGCTAAAAATCCTTTAGAAGTTTTAAAAGGACTTCATGGGAAAACTGATCACGTGACAATGGTTGCCGGCAGTGATCGAGTAGAAGAATATAAAAATTTGCTTAATAGATATAATGGTCACCCAGATCATTATACTTTTAAAAGTATAAATGTAGTTTCGGCTGGAGATAGAGATCCAGATTCAGAAGGTGTTGAGGGGATGAGCGCTTCTAAGATGAGAGAGCACGCTAAAAATAAAAGTCATGAAGAATTTTCAAGTGGACTCCCTGAATCATTGAAACAACACAGTCATGAAATGATGTCAAAAGTTAGATCTGGTATGAGTATAAAAGAATCGTACAATAGCCTAATAAAACGAATTATTCGTGAAAATCAAGTATCAGAAGGAAGATTCTCTTCTTCTTCCGAAGCTCATCAAAGATCTTTAATATCTGGTCTTACTAGAAGAATCAATTTTGCTAAACAATGGGCAGCTTCTCTACAGCCACCAGGAAAATCACCTGGGCTTAAGCCTCGCAACGAAAGATCTCAGTATGGAGCGAAACACAATACATCTTTAGAATTTAAAAAAGATGAAAACAAACCTAAAAAAATAAATGAATCATATGATAGCTTCAAAATAGCTAAACCAACTGGTTATGGGTCTTTATTGACTGCTCATGATATGGGTATCAAAATGAAAGCTGGGTTCGCGCATCATCCAAGCGTAGAAGAAGAGATAAGAGAATTAGAAGATAAAAAGAAAAAACAAATAAATAGGTTCAATCATGAAAACTTTTCAAAAGCTAATAAATCAAATGAACAATTCCTCTCCGATTGAAGAGAAAAAAGACGAAAGAGAATACGATTACGAGGGTGACATGGCTATGTCACAGCTTCGAAGCATCATCCGTAATTCTCAAATGATGCACGATAAGTTATTAGAACCTACTACTAATCTTCCGGAATGGGTTCAGGCTAAAATTACGTTAGCAAAAGATTATATTGAAACTGCTGTGAATTATATGCAAAGTGAATTAGATGAAGACTTCATCGAAGAAGCAGCTGATAGTGGTTTAGCGGCCAAGGCTAAAAAGTCAGGTATATCCTTATCTACTTTAAGAAAAGTATACAAGCGAGGTGTTGCTGCATGGAATTCCGGCCATCGCCCAGGAACAACACCTCAACAGTGGGGAATGGCGAGAGTAAATTCCTACATTACAAAAGGTAAGGGAACTTACCACGGAGCAGATAAAGATTTAAGAGAAGAAGATTTAGATGAAGCATGCTGGGATTCATATAAGCAAGTTGGTATGAAAAAGAAAAATGGGAAGATGGTTCCAAATTGTGTTCCAAAAGAACAAGTAGAAGAAGACTCTAGATTAGAAAATAAAGCTTATCATAAAGGATTAAGTTCTTCTACAGCAAAAGCTCGTGTTGCTCATTGGAAAGAAATGGATAAGCTTTCAGATAGAGACCCTAAAGCTTATAAGCCTGCTCCTGGTGATGAAACAGCAAAAACTAAATTAAGCAAGCATACTTTAAAGTATCGTGAAATGTATGGTGAAGAAGTTAACGAAGAAAACAAAAACGTTAAGCTTGGTAAAGTAAGACGGTTGCCAGCTGGCTCAAAGAAAAAGTTCGAAGTGAATGTAAAGAATGATAAGGGTAACACCATTAGTGTTAAGTTTGGTGATCCTGGATTAGAGATAAAAAGAGATGATCCAGGCCGTAGAAAAAATTTCAGAGCAAGACATAATTGTGATACTGACCCCAAAGCAAAAGATCGTACACGTCCAAAGTATTGGAGTTGTCGTCAATGGCGTGCTGGAGCAAAAGTAGAAGCATAACATGTCTTTAATAGATTCATTAAAAATAGTATTAGCCGAAAATTTTGCGCTTTATTTAAAGGCGCATTATTATCATTGGAACGTTGAAGGATCAGACTTCTATCAATTGCATGAATTCTTTGGTGATTTGTATGAAGAAGTATACAGTTCAATTGATAAGTTTGCAGAAGAGATTCGTGCATTAAATTCGTATGCTCCTGGGTCGTTTAAAAGATACTCTGAGTTGTCTAAAATTGAAGGGGAAGAAAGAATTCTTACTTCAAAAGAAATGATATCCCAATTACTAACAGATAATAACACTTACATAAATACATTAACTGAAGCTTTTCAATTGTCTGAAAATCAAAAAGAAATAGGTTTATCTAACTTTATCCAAGATAGAATAGATCAACACAAAAAGCATGCTTGGATGTTAAGATCTTTTCTTAAAGGGCTATAAATGGACAACAAGTACAAAACTTTAGAAACTATAATTAAAGAGATGTCGTCCGTACCTATGTTAGATGGTACGGATTGGAAGTATTCAAGATTATGTAATACTATAAGGAAAGTTCATGAGCAGAGACAAGATATTGAAAAGCATGAAAGAGATCAGCTTGCTGTTGGTACCTATTTTACTAAGAATTTTGAAATGTCTCCAAAAGCTCAGTTACTCTATGCTAACTTACCTAAAGATACTGATCCGGTTTCTGCGGAAAAGAGTGCTATACTTCACGATAAATTATTTGCTTTGGAAAAGCAATCGCAAGCTTCACAAAGCGCTTCTAAACAGACAGTAAAGTCAGCTGAAGATTATGTTGATCAAATAAAAATGCACGCTAAGAAAATGGGAAT
>JACCDG010432582.1_pt1 | contig 12869 bp, 18 predicted proteins | sample 7442471 | NCBI WGS metagenome assembly JACCDG01 (sample SAMN15323444, study PRJNA562643) | freshwater metagenome | isolation source: river surface water | place: USA:Blue River Watershed | collected 2017-08-17 | reverse complement strand
GAAGAAATGGATTTAGATTACTTATTAGATAAAATTTCTGAAGGAGGAATGGAATCTTTAACCGAATCAGAAAGAAATTTTTTAAATAAGAGATCGAAAGAAATATAAAAAAATTATTAATATGAAAACAGATTTATATACACATCCGGATTATTATAGAATGGACGACTTATTATCAGATGAACAAAAATTAGTTCGAGACACAGCAAGAGCTTGGGTTAAAAAAGAGGTTTCACCAATAATAAGTGATTACTATGAAAAGGCTACTTTCCCAAAACATTTGTTAAGGGGTTTAGGTGAAATCGGTGCCTTTGGCTCCTATATACCAGAAGAGTGGGGTGGATGTGGTTTAGATCAGATATCTTATGGATTAATTATGCAAGAATTAGAAAGGTGTGATTCTGGTTTAAGATCAACAGCTTCTGTTCAAACTTCTTTAGTCATGTACCCGATTTGGAAATATGGCACCGGAGAACAAAAAATGAAATTCTTACCGAAACTTGCTACTGGTGAAATGGTAGGTTGTTTTGGTTTAACAGAACCTGATCACGGCTCTAATCCTGGTGGTATGACTACTAATTTCAAAGATGACGGAGACTTTGTAATCTTGAATGGTGCTAAAATGTGGATATCAAATTCGCCTTTTGCTGATATTGCTGTGGTTTGGGCAAAGGATGAATCTGGTCGTATTCATGGATTAATAGTTGAAAGAGGAATGGAAGGATTTACTACACCAGAAATACATGGGAAACTTTCTTTGAGAGCATCATCTACTGGTGAGTTAGTATTTTCTAATGTTAGGGTACCTAAATCGAATATTTTACCGGGTAGAACTGGATTAGGAGCTCCACTTTCTTGTTTAGATTCAGCTCGTTATGGGATTGCTTGGGGTGTATTGGGTGCTGCTATGGATTGTTATGATCAAGCTCTTAGATATTCGAATGAAAGAATTCAATTTGGTAAAAAAATTGGTTCTTTTCAATTGATTCAAAAGAAATTAGCTGAAATGATTACTGAAATAACAAAAGCTCAGTTTCTGACACTCAGACTTGGTCAGTTAAGAAATGAAGGACGTGCTACTTCGGCTCAGATTTCGATGGCAAAAAGAAATAATGTTGAGATTGCTTTAAATATAGCTCGTGAAGCAAGACAGATTCATGGTGGAATGGGAATTACGAGTGAGTATTCGATGATGCGACATATGGCTAATTTGGAATCTGTGGTTACTTATGAAGGAACACATGATATTCATTTGTTGATAACTGGTATGGATATTACGGGATTACAAGCATTTTCTTAAAATAAAAATTAGAATAAAAATATGGAAATTAAATTATTAGGCAGTGACAAGGTTTACTGGCGGGACACTTGGGAACATGAGTTCGAAATTAATGGTGAAAAACATCAACTCAGAGTTTATGATACGCCAGACGAACTAACATATTGGTTCGATGAAGAAGAATTCTATAGTGAGGAAGACGAGGTAATCGAAGGGATTACAATTGGTGATTTATTAGGCTGGGTTTAACAAAAATATTAATTAATTTATAATGACTTTTTTAGAAACAGCGACGAAAATATTGAAAGACAATAATAATCAACCAATGTCTTCAAGGGATATTTTGGATAGTATTGAAAGACAATAATAATCAACCAATGTCTTCAAGGGATATTTTGGATAGTATTGAAAAACAATCTTTAGTTCATACGAAAGGTAAAACACCTTGGGCATCACTCAATTCAATAATGCTCTATTCATCATCAACAGATTTAAAGAACTATTCGAGGCGGTTGATTCAGAATATACTAAAAAGTTCTTATGTAGAAAATGCAATTCTACATCACGAAGATATATTTTTCATGTAAAATATATATTTTTTTAGTAGAGGAACAGTGGGAAACTAAACCACCACTTTTTTCTTTCTTTTAGCTAAAGCTTCTTCTCTACTTAAAACAAATTTAGATTTTGGATTTGGATTACCCTCTGTATAAATATCGATATCTTTAACTCTCTTTTCTGATAATTTGATATAGTCTTCAACTAAATCAATTCCAATAAAGTTTCTTGAATTCATTTTTGCCATTTTTAAGGTAGTTCCAGCACCGCACATTGGATCTAAAATTAAATCACCTGGATTACTCCAAGATAAAACGTGATCTTCAGCTAAACTTTCTGGAAACATAGCTGGGTGTTCGTAAGCAAATTTATCTTTAGTTGTAAATCCAGCACCATTATTAATATACCAAACATTATAACGAGAACCGTATTTAGAAACAGTAAAACTTGTAGTTTTCTTTAAATCACCATTTTGATTTCGCATAGATCTATCACCAAAAGTTGAGTGTCCAGCCCAACGATTTTCCTTATCTTTAATAATGTTAACAGTATTAGGTTTTTTACCTTTTAGAAAAATAAACATATATTCAAAGACTTGTGAATACCTACCAGTTTCAGGAAAAGGTGCTCCATTTTTATGGTAGATCATAGTATCATAGATTTTAAAACCAATTTCTTGAAATTTCAAGGCTTGTCTGAAAGAATTTCCAGATTCACCACCATCAATGATTTGATCACCAACAACCCAGACTACAATACCACCATCTTTAGTGACTCTAAAAAGTTCTTGAGCCATTTCTACAAAAGGAAATGAGAAATAAGTATCGAATGTTTTACCAGTTAGGTTGTTTTGATAGTTTCTAAGTTTATCATAGGGTGGTGAAGTTATAGTTAAGTCAATAGAGTTATCTTCTAATTGTTTTAAGATTTCGATTGCGTTTCCGTGAATTACTTTGTTAATAAATTTTTCCATAATAATTATATGTAATTTAAGAAGAAAAGATGAAACTTAAAATCGAAATCGAAATAGAATAAAAAAAAAGTTTTTAATAATGGGTTTAGAATTAGATTTTGTAAACTATGAATATTCAAAAAAACTATCTGATTGTGGATTCACAGAATTTTGTTTAGCTAAATACACAGACAAAGAAAAATTAACTTATGTAAGTATTCCAGTTATGAATATCAAAGATTTCCCAATTTGTGCACCACTTTGGTATCAAGTTTGGGATTGGTTTTTAGAAAAATTCAAACTAGAAATTATTTTACATAAATATAAAGGCGAATTATATTACTTATCAATTAATGGTAATTACTTAGTCGATAATTTGGATTTTAAATTAACTTTCACTAAATTAGAGGCAAATTATCGAGCACTAGATATTTGCTTAAAACGTATCAAAAATGAACAACTGGACACTATTTAAACACCTAATTAACTTTTCTAAACCATTCAGAAAGTATTTACTAATTGTATTTTTCTGTATTTTAGCTATGACAGTAATCGATGCTATCAATACAGTTTTATTGAGTAAGATATTCGATTTAATACAAAAACACTCTACTGACACCAATTATTTAGATGAATCTATTCTTTTAGTTTTGGTAGCAGCTATTTCAGTGATATTTAGAATCTTAGTTTCTCGATATCAAAACATTATTGAAATCAAAAGATTGGATATAGCTATTTCAAATCATTTAAATCACAATTCAATATCTAAATATTTTAATTTTTCGAATGGACAACATATCAATGAACACTCTGGTATTAAACAATCAATAATAACTTCTGGTTTTAATTCAATTCAAAATCAAATACATACTTTTATTTATGTAACTATTCCAGCTGGATCTCAGTTATTGATTGCTACTACAATTCTATTTTGGATTCATCCAGTATTTGGTTTTTCTTACCTCTTTTTCGGTGCCTTATTCTGGGTATCACTTTACTTTTTCAATAAGTTTTTGAATCCAAGAATAAAACAAGTTACTGAATATAGAAATCAAACAGCTAAAACCATCACAGAACTTTATAGATTAGTTTTCTTAATTAAAAATGAAGTTGGTGAAGATAAATCACTGAAAGAATTAGACAAAGTACAAAATCTACACCAATCGTCTTATGAAAAAGCCTGGATATCTGGTAATAATTGGATGACAGTAATCAGAATTGCTATGACAATTTTTAGATATGTAAGTATCCTTTTTGGTGTGATTTTACTTTTCTGGGGTTATATTGGAGCAGGCGCGATATTTTTAATCTTTAACTGGTCTGCTAACTTTATTAATTCAGTCTGGATTCTAACTGATATTCAAAAACAATTCATAACTGATAAAATCAATATTGAAAAATATTTCGAGTTACTTAATGTAGAACCAGATATTAAAGAGGTAGAAGACCCAATCAGAGAAAATTTTGTAGGTGATATTGAATTCAAATCTGTTTATTTTAAATATCCCAGAAGAGACAATAGTGTTGGATTAGAAGAAAAAAAAGATTGGATTTTAAACAACTTGAGTTTTAAAATCGAAAGAGGTAAAAAAGTGGCTTTTGTTGGAGAATCTGGGTCTGGTAAATCTACTATAGCGAATTTAATCAGAAGAGCCTTCGATCCTCAATCTGGACAAATCTTATTTAATGGTATAGATTTACGAGTTATCGAACTAAAAAAACTTTTGAAAGCCATCGGTAGTGTTGACCAGGATGTTCAATTATTTGATAAATCAATTCGTCAAAATATACAATTTGGAGTAGAAGAAGAGTTAACTGATGAAAAATTAAATAGCATATCTAAATTAGCTAGATTAGATAAATTTCGACATAAACTCGAATCTGGTTGGGACACTACAGTTGGAGAAAGAGGTTTAAAAATTTCCGGTGGTGAAAAACAAAGAATAGGTATTGCGAGAGCTATGGCTAAAGATCCTGAAATCTTAATTTTTGATGAAGCAACTTCAGCTTTAGACACTATTTCTGAAGGAGCTGTACAAAAAGCGATTGATGAAGTTAGTCTTGGTAAAACTTCCATTGTGATTGCACATAGATTATCAACGGTTAAAAATTGTGATAAAATATTCGTCTTAAAAGAAGGTGAATTAGTTGGTGAAGGCACACATGCAGAGTTATTGATCAATTGCAGTTATTATCAGAAATTGATTAAGGAACAAATTTCAAAAAAAGAATCTTAAATTATATGATAGAATTAATAGTTATTTTAAGTACTCTTGTACTTTTATTTAGTGAAGCTTTTTTCTTAGATACTGGTAAATTAAATTTACAGGTAGAAAAAACTTATTTAATCATTTTATTATTACTACCACTTTGGAATCAAAATTTAGTTTCGGTTTTTCCTTTCTTACTTTTAATTCCAAGTTTTTTCATTCGAGGTTTTCATTATAGAGGAAACAATATTGTATTTTTAATCGCTACTTGTTTTAATATATCGATTTTGTATTTACAGTTAGGTTTTTTAATTAAAGGTTTTTTAATTTATAATTTTGTAAATTAATATATAAAATAAAAATTTATAATTATGAAATATTTAAAAAAGTTTGAAAGTTTCTCCCACTTCATAGATGATGAAACAATTCAAAGTATGCCTTACTACAATCAAATTCTAGGATTGGTTGAAAACGATCCAGAAATTAAATCAGACTTTGATAATTTAGTTTCCAGAATGGATGGAACTGATTTGAAAAAAATCGAGCCACTTTTTACTGATACAGAATCTGCTATTCAGATGTTAGCTAAAGAAATTACTACATTTAGACTTGAATCTATGGAACAAATTGATACTCAGAAAATGGCTAGAGAAGCACTTAAATACTTAGCTATTATTGGTTTGATTTCTATGGCGGTTAAACTTTTCTACAAAGTATCTGATTATGTATTCTCAAACTTAGATGAAATGGGTATACCCGCAGTAGCTGGTGGTGTTTTACTGATTCTTTTATTTTTAGCTTTCAGTAAATCAAAATCGAAAAAAGCTGAAAAAGGTAACTTCACTGAATAATAAAAAAAAAACCTCAAATTAATTTGAGGTTTTTTTATTTATAAACTGTAATCTGGAAATTCACCAGCTTTAATCATTTTTAGTTGTTTTAATCTATCTTCTAACCAAACTTCTTTTTTGACTTTTAACTTTTCTTCCACTCTAAAAATTAGTTGATCGATATAGTTATTATCAATTAAGGATTGACTATAAGAAATTTTATCTATTTCTTTGTATTTTGTCCAATCTTCTAAATCTAAGATATCCATATCAATCGTTGAAAGCCAAATACCAGGTTTTACTTCATGTATTGTTTCTGAAAAATCTTCTGGCATCCATTTGTCGTTTTCGTCTTTGAAAAGTGCGTTTTTAGAAACACCCTGGTGAATTTCCCAGTTAGTAAATTGTTTTTTAAGTGTATCAAACCAAAGTAATCCCTCTAATTTAGAATATCTAATAATATCGGAATCACTTTCGTGTAAAAAATACATATCATAATTACAATCACCGTTGGATTCAATCCTATTGACAACTGAAACAGCTTCTGAATCTAAAAGATAATAATCATATTCTTCTGAATAAACCGAATCGTCTTCGTGAATATATTCTTCATTCCAACCATCCCATCTTATATCATCTGAGCTATCTGGGTACCAGTCATAATTTCTTCTTGAACCAGATGTTACTTCTACACTACTGTCGATATGAAGATAAGAATCGTAAGTATCAGACCAAACAGCGTAGTCACGATCGATATATTCACCGTGATACTCTGAATAAACTTGATCATCATCGTCTTCACTTTGACCTGTTGTTTCATATCCACCACCAGTGCTATTTAAAAGATAATAACCTTCTTCTGAAGAATCATTATTATTGTAAAGCATGTGAAATTCTGGATCATATTTTCTAAAAGTATCTGTAAATGGAAATTTTGTATAATCGATATTTTTTAACTTAACTTCCATATTACAATTGAATATTTGCCCCCTAAAAGTTACAGATAAAAGATCACTATGAGTATTAGATGTTTTATAAGCCCAACCTTCTTTAATCGCATAATCTTTGAATTTCTGAATTAAGGAATCTGAAATAGCATATTGTCTATCCATAAACCACTCAAAAGAAGCTTCTGTGTGTGGTGTAGTATAATCTTGTCTTACTTTTTTAGTTGATATTGGTTTCCAAAGTAGAGCTCTACCTAAAAGTTTATCTTCTTTGATTAAACACAACATCTTACAAACCTCAGGATTTTTAGTATAAATTTGGAAATAAGATTTATCAGCATATCGCATACAAGAAGTTCCTAAAGTATGTTTCATTTCTGCGTAGTTCTGTGAGTTATACCATTTTGCAATTTCATCACCTTCAACAATAATAAATTTCTCGGCTAAATCACCCTGTAAAGCTTTGTATTTATTGGTGAATTCTTCAATTTCTTTTGCTGAAAATTGATTAGGAAAAATGGAATTAATGAATCTTCCGATTTTTAGAGGATTTCTGGATTTCATGATAGCATTGTGCCCATCAATAGTTAGGGGATCTTCTTTCCACAATTTATCAATAAAATTTTTAGTAGGTTCAAATTCATTTCCAATTTTGAGGTAGGTTGAGAGTAAAGGGCTATCGTAATCTTTAGCAAGTTGAACTAATTCTTCAAAACCCTTTTTAAAGTTTTTCATAGTTTTGAATGTAAACATACCAGGTGTTTCATCAAAATCTATAAAAGAAATATCATCTTTAATATCCACACCTTCTAAGTCAAGAATTTTTTGTGTGATAGGACTATCTATTTTTTTGATTTGTTCTCTAAATCTCGGAGAAAAATAAACCATTGATTCATTCATAGAAGAATCGATTCCTAGATCTAATTTGAAGTGTTTATAATTTTTTATCATAATTAATATATATTAAAATTTTGTATTATAAAAGTAATTTAGTATCTTTGAATCATAAAATTTAATTATGAAAATAAAAATAAAATTTTGTCGAGCTTGTCAAAAAGTTAAATGTCAATGTTATGGAATCGAAATAATCAAATTAATTAAATTTTCTGTTTTTGCTATAGTTTTTTTTCTAACTTCAATACTTATAAAATCTTTAATTTACACTTTTCATTAAAATGAAAGATAACCGAGTAAATGTTTCTATACAAGAATGGATTTATATCGCTGAATCCGATAATAATTTTACCTCTGGTGAAAAATATTATTTATTTTTAACAGAAGGGATTGGTATTATGGCTATAGATAACTTCAAAGAATTGAAAGGGGTTGAAAAAAATCGTTTTATTTCTTTAGAAGAATTTAGAAACAACAAATTAAATGATTTAGACATATGATGGTGGTAGCAAAAGAAGATTTACCGTTTGAATTAACAGCCGGTAAAGTTTACAAAGTAGAATCACAATTTTTTCGAAGTTATTTCTTACAAGCAGATAATGGAATCAAAGTTTGGCTTAGTCAAGAAAGATTTACTCACTTAGAAGAAGTTAGATTGAATAAAATAGACGAGTTGTTGAAAGATTGATTTTTTAGAATTGTTCAGTTGATAAGAAATCCACAACCCTCTTTTCTCCGAAAATTGTTAATATACCACCATCATAATTGGAATAGTTGCCAGTTCTTTTTCTAATTAAAGGTGAATCGATATGGTTTGTATTAAAAATTAGTATTGGAAATTGTTTACCTATTATCTTTTCTACTTTACTCTCTAATTTAAATTTGAAACACAAAATTTGACGAAATCTTTCTTTTTCAAATTTCGGTAAAGAAAAGATTAACTCTACTTTATACAGATCATCTAAAGTTTTGTAAGATTTTTTAAATATTTCTAAATCACTATCGTAAACAAAACGATAAAAACTATTTAGATAACTAATAATTTTTAAAGCTGTCTCAAAATCACAAACACCACCGGTTTTTCTATCATAAGTATTATCATCTTCAACTTCAATTAAATCAAAGTCATTAATTAGGGTATAGTGATTTGGATAATCATTCAAAATAATATTGATTTGTTGTGATGCCCATCTTACATCGATAAATAATCCAACAAGTGCAAAAATTCTTTTATGTAAATTTCTACAAGCTTTGACTATTTCTACCGGCTCATCATTATTCATCCTTTCGTTGATTCTAATATGAAGTTCTGGTTCTAATAATTTATCACCGGATTTTCCAGGAATTGACTCTCTAACTAAATCATTTGAAATACCCCACTTATCTAAAATTTCTAACTGAATCAAATCTTTTACGTCTTCCCACTTTTCAGAATCAATTAGAATACTTTCAAAGATTTGATACTTTTTAAGATATTTCATTTTACCTTTTTTATTTTATATATTAATATTTAAATTTGTAACTTCTATAACTTTAAAAAATATAAGGATTATGGAGTTATTTTTCTTTGATATTGAAACTTGTGGTAACTATTCCGACTATCAAACCTTTAAGTTAGAAGATGAAAGGGGCGCTAAACTTTTTGAGTCTAAATTTAACAAAATGCTTTGGAATGAAAAATATAGAAGTATAGGAGAAGCTTATTTAGATAATGCAGGTATAATGTCTACTTATGGTAAAATCTGTTGTATTTCTTTTGGATTTATTGATAATTCAGGTAATCCACAGATTAAATCAATTTATGGTAAGGATGAATTAGAAATTGTAGAGAATTTCAACAATCTACTTAAAAAAATCGAAACAAAAAATTTCAATCTTTCTGGCTTTAGAATAGCACATTTCGATATTCCCTGGATTTTACATAAGTTACATAAATATGGAATAGATCCGGCTAATATCATTTCACCTTATGGAAAAAAACCTTGGGACATGAGAATAGTTGATATGTCTGAAGATTGGAAAGGTAAATTTGCTTGGTCGATTTCTTTCGATGAAATGTGCTATGAATTAGGTTTAGACTCACCAAAAATTTCTATGAATGGTTCACAAGTGCATGAATACTACTATTCTGATAGATTAGAGGAAATTAAAGATTATTGTGAAAAAGATGTTTTAGCTTGTATCGAAGTTTCAAAAAAAATCTATAAATGAAAATGTCACCTGAATTTTTAGAAATTCTTTTAAGACTTGAAAAAGAAAAAGTGGCTCAATTTAGTGACTCGGTACATTACACTTTATCCGAAGCTGCTGATTATTTAGTTAAATTCAAAAACTTAAAACCTGAGGAAGCTGAAAACATAGTCAAAAAAAGAAACTTTTGTGATTTAAGTAATATGCTAATTTTAAAAAAAGGAGGTTATGTCAAAGAATTGGATTCTGAATCTTACGATTTAAACTTTGAATTGTCAAGTTTTGGTATTCAATATCTTCGTGATTATAAAATAAAAAATATAATGAATGACTAAATATTGTGTAATCGATGAAGAAGAATGGAACAATGGCTATTATTACGACTATAAAGTAAAAGATGCTTTCCCACAAATTAGAAGTGGAAAAATATACAAGTGTATTTCGATTTTAACTAAAGAAGCACCAGATTCAGTTTACAGAGTAGAATTAGATAACGGCGATAATGTTTATATACCATCTAATTTCATGATACCGATTGATGAAAACCGAAGTAAAAAAATTGACGAAATATTAAAAAAATGATAGAATCAAATAAAATCTATAACTTAGACTGTATTGAAGGCCTTAAATCTATGGATGAAAACTCGGTAGATCTAGTATTAACTTCTCCGCCTTACAACCTAAATATCAACTATTCTGACTATCAAGATAAACAACCAATAGAAGTTTATTTTGATTGGTGTAAGGAGTGGATGCAACAGTGCTATCGTGTATTAAAACCTGGTGGTAGATTCTGTCTTCAAATTGGTTGTTTTCAATCTACAATAAATCACCCAACTTACGCAACTTTTACAAATATTGCCACTGAATTAGGTTTTACATTCAGAGAGTTTATTATATGGAATAAAAATCAAATACCAAAAAGAACAGCTTGGGGATCTTGGTTAAGTCCTTCTAATCCTAGAATTCTACCACCATTTGAAATGATAATTAACTTTCATAAAGTTAGTCCTAAAATATTAGAAAAAGGTGAAACAGATCTCGAAAGACAGGAATTTATAGATTGGACAAATGGTTTATGGGTGATAGCACCAGAGAGTGCTAAAAAAATGAAACATCCAGCTCCTTTTCCTGAGGAACTAGCCAAAAGATGTATAAAAATGCACTCCTATAAAGGTGCCGTGGTAGTAGACCCATTCAACGGATCGGGAACAACTACTAAAGTCGCTAATCAGTTAGGTAGAAATTGGATAGGATTTGATATAACAGAAGAATACTGTAAAATAGCAACTGAGAGAATTCATGGCAAAGAAAGTTTACCTAATTGAAACATTTAAGGACATCAATGCTGTTTTTGCATTAGGATTCACTAAAAACAAATCTTACGATGTATTAGATGAAAGAAAGTCTATCTTAGGTATATTTTTTATCAAAGCTAAATACAAAGTTAAAGACGATTATGGTAATGTCAGATGGTTAAATGCTGATTGGTTTATTGAATCTGAAGAATTGAGGGATGATAAAATTAATAAATTCTTAGAATGATAAAAGTAATTTGTGTAGAGGATCCTAATTCAGACTATAGCGAGTGGATATTTCAAAATTCAGGGATTGAAGATGCTACTCTACCAATAAAAGTAGGTGATATTTTTGACGCTGATGGTGTTTATGGAGAAATGACTATATGGAACAAACGACAAACACATTTGTACCTTTGGGATTTTGTTGAGTTAGGTCCAATCCCATCTAAGTATTTCAGAACGATTGATGAACTTAGAGATGAAAAAATTGATTCAATAGTTTTTTAATATATAAAGAATGAAGTATATTAAAACATTTGAAAGCAGTCAAAAAACATTTGATTTAGAAACAAAAAATCTCGAAACCAATAATCTTGAGGGATATTTCAAATTAAAGAATATTTTAGAATCAAACAATCTTAATCTAAAAAAGTGTCTTTATGAAATTAGAGAAAATCTTATTTTTTCTGGTATAGCAACAAATTCTACTAATTTCAAATTAATAGGTACTGGTGAGTTCGGTATAGCTTTGTCTTTCTTAGATAAAGTCTTAAAAATAACTACCTCTAAATCTGAGTTTGATTCAATAGAAAAATTAGTTGAATTAGATTTAATGGGAGTAGTTAAATATTACTTAGCTTTCCAATATTCTAATCTAGCAATCTGGGTAATAATTCAAGATAAACTAAAAATGCTGCCTAAAATGCAGAGAGATATTTATACTCTACTCTATTATATGGGAGCAAACGATATTAGCAATCCAAACTTCCAATTTAAAAACAAATCTGAACTTTTTGAAGCGTTTGTCCATAGAGTCGCTAATCCAAAACCAGAAGACGAACTACCACCTTACGAAGTTGAAAGGGAAGAATTAGAATATTACTTTAAAAGATATTTCGATTTAGTTGAAAAGTTAAATATCGAAGGTGTGACAACCGATGATCTACACGGAGAGAACATCGGTATCAAAGATGATGAATTAGTACACTTCGATGTAATGATGGTTTAGTAACTAACTTCACTCATTTTTTCTGCTATACTTTGTTGAAATCTAACTTTTTCTTGAATTTTACTTAAGGAGTTCTCAATTTGAGACATGATTTCTTTTTCATACTCTAACCTAATAGATTCAACTTTTGAATCGTACATATTGATTAGTCTATACCAGTTACGATCTTCGATGGTAACGTCATAGTGATAGATGTGATTTGTGATAGAGATATTCATGTTATCTAAAATAACGAATAATTCTAAATCGCTGTTTTTGATGTATCTTTTTCCAGAAACTGGAGCTAACAAAAACTTAGAGTTTGTATTTGAAATTAAATTTCTACAAATTGAAACACAGATTTTTTCGGATTCAGAAATTCTTTTTTGTTCTTTTGTTTTAGAGTCTCGATTCCATTGTACCCATTTAACATAAATTCTTTTAGATAGTCGATTTAGTGATGTTTTTAAGTTGTTGAACATAGTATCTTTATTTTTAATG
>JACCDG010687288.1_pt1 | contig 12872 bp, 11 predicted proteins | sample 7442471 | NCBI WGS metagenome assembly JACCDG01 (sample SAMN15323444, study PRJNA562643) | freshwater metagenome | isolation source: river surface water | place: USA:Blue River Watershed | collected 2017-08-17 | reverse complement strand
TCGACGCCATAAAAATCGGCATCGGCCCCGGTTCTATTTGTACCACCCGCATGGTCGCGGGTGTCGGCGTGCCGCAGCTAAGCGCGATTATGGATTGTTTTGAAGCTTGCAAAAAGCAAGGCGTGCCGATGATCGCCGATGGCGGTATCCGCTATTCCGGCGACATGGCCAAGGCGATCGCGGCGGGCGCGGATTGCGTGATGCTGGGATCGCTTTTGGCCGGCACCGACGAAGCGCCCGGCGAGGTGTTTTTGTATCAAGGCCGTTCTTATAAATCCTATCGCGGCATGGGCAGCCTGGGCGCAATGGCGGACGGGTCGGCCGACCGGTATTTTCAAAAGGAAATGGACACATTGAAATTCGTGCCCGAAGGCGTCGAAGGCATGGTTCCCTATAAAGGCCCCGTGAACAAGGTTTTGCATCAATTGCTGGGCGGATTGCGCGCCGCTATGGGCTATACTGGCCACGGCACCATCCAATCGATGCAGGGCGGCTGCGAAATGACCCGCATTACCGGCGCGGGCCTGCGCGAAAGCCATGTTCATGACATTACGATTACAAGAGAAGCGCCAAATTATAAATTAGAAGGGTAAAAGCCCCTTATCATCACCTTAAAAGATATTTCCTGTTGCGCCGGGAAAGTTTTTGCCCTATTGGCTATGTCACAGAAAATAAACGTGGCAGGCAAGGGGTGCGAATGTCGGAACAATCCAAAATTAGCAAAGAAATAGCCAAAGCCAACCAGCTTTTGGCGGATTTGGACGCAAGGTTAAAAGGCCAGCGCAGCTTTGAATCCATTGTTGCGGAAGAGGAGTTGCTACGCAGGATAGCCAACATACCTTTCAGCCGTCTGCATATGGGTTTGCAAAATCGGCCCGATTATGAACAAGTCAAAGACCTGCTCAATAAAATACATGGTTTTCTAGTCAGTCAGTTTGTCGAACGGGTTGTTAAAGCAAGATTCTATGATCACAATAAAATTTCACATCCCGCAAAGCTGGAATCACACCCACAAGACCCTGCCAAAGAGACGGCAGAGAAACTCGTCCCGGAAAGTGAAGCGGTTGATTTTAAAAAACTGAATGTGCCGAGCTTTCGCGATAGAAATTTATTAAGGCCTATACGCAACTTGCCTCTTAGCGACCACCTCAAAGCGCCGCTTGCAGCTTTTCTGGGCCAGAGAGCGGCGGAAAGGTTGTATTGGCAAGTCGTGAAATATCTTTCCAAGGAATTGTCGGACGCGGAGCAGGCCAAAGTCGCGGCAAGCGTGATTGGCCATATCAGTGACAAAATAAATATAGGGCTGGACCAAGAAGCCATTCTTGCAGATGAAGATATTGCAAGAGACATTCTGGATGTGCCGCATAAGGTTTTATTAGGCGCGCTAAATGGGTCGGAAGGTTTGAATCCAGGATGCGCCGCGCTGATCAATGAAGTTCATATATCTGCGGCCTCCGATCTCGTCGAATATCATCTAAAACCGCAGTATAAAAAGAGAAAAAAGGCCAAGGAATCGGACAGAATAGATTACAAGCAACGCTTGCATCTAAGGTGGGAAATTCCAGAATCAGAGCTGCGCAATATACAATTTCTTCCGATGGATGCTTTGGCGGAACAGATCAGCGCTGTTTTTGGCGATGATAATGGTCGTGATATTATTTCAAAAATCGGCGAAGTATTGGGCAGGGCTAACGCCAAATCGGCAAAAGGAAAGAGTTTTTCCAAGGCCTCGGCAGCATCAAACCCCGAAGAAAGGGCGTATCAATCTTATTTAAAGATTAAGTCTGCCTATTTCGCCCGGGCTGAGATCGATCCCGAATCGGCGGAAATTAAAGGATTGATCCGCGAATTCAATGCCTTGCGCGACAGAATGTCGCTGATCCAAAAATCTCTGGGCTTTTCCAATCCGCCGGGCGATAGAGACAATGAAAGCGCAGAACAGCTTGACGCAATAATGGCGCCTTTCCGGCAAGCCCGCGCCAGTGACGGAGAAGTTCCTGCACCGAATGAATATGCAGAATGGAATTTGCGTAAAGAAGTTTATAAGCAAAGCGAAGACCGCATCGCCGAAATTATAATAGCGTTAAAAGAAAAATTGCCGCGCCTAAGTGACGAAGAGCTATTGCATCTTTCCAAAGGGAATAGAAGAAAGCACAGGGGAGCTTTATTGATAAGCAGCAAAGCCGATGTGGCGGATAGCCGCGTTGTGCTGACCGACTATTTCGGAAAGGAAGATGTTTTCTTGCATATGCTGGTTATAAGGCATGGTTTGAATGAGCAAGAAGAAAAAAAACATTGCAGCAAAGGCATCATCGATAAGCTTGGATATAATTTTTTAAGCTATGCTCAAATTCCTTGGCCAAAACCGCGTCCGGCCACGCCTGTGCAAGTCGCCGATCAAGACGACAGGCCAGAGGCCGCTTTCTCGCAAGCCTGGAATGACGCTTTGGAAAATGTTGCCATCATCGGCAAGTTTGCTCACGCCGCCATGGCAGTGCATTTCCTGCAGCAGGCACTAGAGCATCAGCAAGTTATCACCCAAATAATGGATGAAATATGCAGCCCTATATGCACAGCTGATAGGAGAAATCATATTTTTATGTCCAAAATCTTGGATGATTTATCAAAAATCTCGGCCAGAGAAAAAAGCGCGCCGCAAGTTGCCGAAATCAACCATGAGGCTATTATCCTCCGCCATCTGGAGGATGCAAAAAGAATATCCCAAACTGCTTTGAACGGAACAGCTTCATCCGTTTTGCAGGCGATCGAGGACGCAGCAAAGGCCGTCCGTGCTGGGTTTCGCCCATCTTGCGACATTGTGGATACAAAGTCGCAACGGCCCGCTCTGGTGGATCAAACCCATGTTGAGAGTAACGTCAAAAGACTGGTCGATATGGAACTTGAAGGTCTTGATGAGACTCCATTCATTAAGACTGAAGCGAAAGCAATGGATAACGAAGCCAACCAGCAAGTATTAAAGGCTGATATCAAAGATAAATTGAAGGAGGCTGCGACGGGATTGCTTGGCTCTTTGGTTTATGCCAGGGAATATGCGGCTGTGTCCTTAGACCGAGATCTCCTGCCCAAGGAGTTGCAAGTCGATCAGCGCCTGCAAGAGCTTTACAGACAGCCTGATAACGATCCTTATATCGAAATCCGTAGAATCGGCGAAAACCCTGCCGCAGCTTTGGACAAAATTGGCGCCTATGCAAAATCCCTGTCCGATACTTTGGGCCAGGCTTGGCCGCTGTTGCAAGATCAGGCGCAAATATCGGCCTTACTTAAAGCCGCAAAAACTGCTGGCAGGGCTTCTGTAGGGCGGGTTTTACGAAAGGAAATGGAGCCCTGCGGCCAGGCGGCGGCATTCTGGCAGCAATTTTTGCTGCCCGGTCAAGAATATCCGGCAAGCCATGCTGTACAACTGGTTGTTTCAGAACGAATACCTGTTATATCTAGGTAATGACCCCCGCGGCCAGGATTTTATCCGTCATCGAAATTCTCGATCTGTTCGACGCGCAAGGCGTGCCGCTAGACCGCGTATGCGACACCTATTTCCGCGTGCGGCGTTTTATCGGTTCCGGCGACCGCAGGTTTATCGGCGACATGGTTTTTGCGGTGATGCGCTGCCGGATGAAATTGGACTGGCATCTTTCGCAATCCGGTCTTGCATGCGGCAACCGTTTGCGCGTTCTTGCTTTCTTGAAGATTTTCGAAAATAAGACCCCTTATGAAATTGGCGGCGTGCTTGGTGGAAAATACGGCGCAGCGCCGATGGACGACGCAGAAAGATCCGCGCTGGAATCCATGACGCGAGAAGCCGCGATGCCGGAATATGTGATTAGCGAATGCGCCGAGTGGCTGATGCCGAAAATCCAAGCCGCATTTCCGCAAAGCTGGCGCGAAGAATTGCTGGCGCTGCAGCAAGGCGCCAGTTTCGATTTACGCGTCAATACGCTAAAAACGTCGCGCGACGCGGCCTTGGCGGAAATCCCGCAAGAGCTTAATGCAAAGCCAACGCCGCTTTCGCCCTATGGCATCCGACTGGAATCGCGCACGGGATTTGGCGCACTTGCTGGGTTAAAGGACGGCAGCCTCGAAGTGCAGGACGAAGGATCGCAGATGGTGGCGATATTATGCGACGCGCAGCCTGGCATGCAGATTCTGGATTACTGCGCCGGCGCGGGCGGCAAGGCGCTGGCGCTTGCGGCGGAAATGCAGAACAAAGGCCGGATCGTTTTATGCGACACGCATGACAAAAGGTTGAAAAACGCCGCCGAAAGGTTCAAGCGCGCAGGGGCGCATAATTACGAGCTGCGGTTATTGGACAATGACGGCAAGAAATGGCTGAAGCGGCAAGAAGGGCGGTTCGACCGCGTCTTGTGCGACGTGCCGTGCAGCGGCACCGGCACTTGGCGGCGCAATCCGGATCTGCGCTATCGTTTCGATGAAAAAGATTTAACCGAACTTTGCGCGCTGCAGAAAATAATTTTGGGCGAAGCCGCAGAGTATGTAAAAAAAGACGGGCTTTTGATTTACGCCACCTGTTCGATGCTGCGCGAAGAGAACGAGGCGCAAATAGAATGGTTTCTGCAAAGCCATGCCGAATTTTCGGCCCTTGCGGATAAAAGCCTTCGCCTGTCCCCGGCAAAAAATGCAACCGACGGCTTTTTCGCGGCGGTATTGCCAAAAAAATAAACGCCTTGATATCCCAGACAAGAATTCGTATCCTTAAAAGACAAAATAGAGGAAAAGAATGTCTGAAGATTTATGCGCCAGTCCGCCATGCTTGATAACCCTGCCTATGGTGCAGGATCAAAATCCATACAAGGAATTATTTTCCCGTGGCGCTATTTTTTGGCGGCAGAATTTTACAATTTCTATTTACAACGGGATCTAGCGCAATCGGTCAATTATCGGCGCGCCCATGGGTGGCCAGACAAGCGCAAGAAATTCATTTTGCAAAGCCGGTATTATGCGGCGATCTTGTTTATGGTTATGGATGTATCGCTGAACAAACAGAGAATTCCTTTTTGGTGTGGGCGGAATTATGGGTTCATCGTAACGGCATAGGATTAGACAGACGCGACCCTTCCGGCTTACAAGAAGTAGAAAAAGTAGCTTCGGGAATCATTCTTTACAGGCAATGGAAACCTGAAACGGATTTATCCATATTGCCTGAACCGGTTGCGGCACTTGCAGGCGAGATCGATGCAAGCTGGCTGCCGACGATTCGTAATGTTGCTCCCTCATCAGAAATATCCAGCAGCGGGTTCGTGCGCGCCGGATGGCAGATGTCGCAAAGCGACCTGGCTTGCGCGGCTCATGCTTACCGGCTGATTGAAGATACTTCTGCCATTGTCGTGACGGGAAATATTCCGGTTATGCATTTCCAGCAGCCTATTATGCCGGGCAACGACGTTGCTATTTATACGCAAATCGAAACAACAGGCCGTAAATCGATTGATCTGTCCGTGCAAATCAGATCAATACCGACTCACCGTAATGGAAAAGACGGGTGTTTGCCCCAGGAGGTCATGGCGGCTCAAGGGATTTTCCGCATGATCTGTGTGGACCCAGAAACCAAAAAGCCGGTGGATTTGCCGGAATCGGTGCGCAATATAACCGGGACAGAAATTGGCGATGATCTACGACGAATGCCGTCTTTAACAGCGTTGATGCAGCGAAAGCGGTGTTGATTAATGGGTGTAAATAAGCTATTTTTACGCTTCCAGAAATATAAGAGCATTGCATGCACCACGACAAAATCCTAATTTTAGATTTCGGATCCCAAGTCACCCAGCTGATCGCAAGGCGCGTGCGCGAGGCGGGGGTGTATGCCGAAATAATCCCCTTTAACGCCGATGCCCAGCGGATCAAGGAATACAACCCCAAGGCCGTCATTCTTTCCGGCAGTCCCGCCGGGGTGTATGAAAAAAACGCGCCTTTTGCGCCGCAGATCGTTTTCGATTTGAACGTGCCGATCCTTGGCATTTGTTATGGCGAGCAGACTATCTGTCATCAACTGGGCGGCAAGGTGGAACCTGGCGCGCTGCACACCCGCGAATTCGGACGTGCGCAGTTGAAGGTCGTGGATGATTGCGCGCTGTTTGACGGCGTATGGCAAAAGGGCAAAGCCTATCAAGTTTGGATGAGCCATGGGGACGAAATCACCGCGATCCCTGCGGGTTTCAAGCCGGTCGGCACCAGCGACGGCGCGCCCTTTGCGGCCATCGCCAATGAAAACAAGAAAATTTACGGGCTGCAATTTCATCCCGAGGTTGCGCATACGCCGGACGGCGGAAAATTGCTGCGTAACTTTACCCGCAATATCGCAGGATGCAGCGGCGATTGGACGATGAAAGCTTTCCGCGAAGAAGAAATCGCGAAAATCAGAAAGCAAGTCGGCAAGGGCAGGGTGATTTGCGGTCTTTCCGGCGGCGTCGATTCATCCGTCGCGGCGGTGTTGTTGCACGAGGCGATCGGCGACCAGCTGACCTGCATTTTCGTCGATCACGGGCTGATGCGCGCGGGCGAAGCGGAGCAAGTCGTTTCCATGTTCCGCGGTAAGTATAATATCCCGCTGGTGCATGTCGACGCATCCAAGCAATTTTTGGGCGCGCTTGCGGGCGTGTCCGATCCTGAAACTAAGCGCAAAACCATCGGCAAATTGTTTATCGACGTGTTCGATGCCGAGGCGAAGAAAATAGCCCAAGATACTGAACAAAGCGTCGAATTCCTGGCGCAAGGCACGCTGTACCCCGATGTGATCGAATCGGTGTCTTTCCATGGCGGGCCTTCGGTTACGATCAAATCGCATCACAATGTCGGCGGCTTGCCGGAAAAAATGAATTTGAAACTGGTCGAACCCTTGCGCGAGCTGTTCAAAGACGAAGTGCGCTTGCTGGGCAAGGAACTGGGCCTGCCGCCAGAATTCGTCGAACGGCATCCTTTCCCCGGCCCGGGACTTGCGATCCGCATCCCCGGTGATATCACGCCGGAAAAATTGGAAATTTTACGCCATGCCGACAAGGTTTATTTGGATGAAATCCGCAAGGCTGGCTTGTACAACGAGATCTGGCAAGCTTTTGCGGTGCTGTTGCCCGTCAAGACGGTTGGCGTGATGGGCGACGGGCGCACCTATGATTATGTTTGCGCGATTCGCGCCGTAACCTCTACCGATGGGATGACGGCGGATGTTTACCCCTTTACCACCGAATTCTTATCGCGCGTCGCGACCCGCATTTGCAACGAGGTGCGCGGCATCAACAGGGTGGTTTACGATTACACCAGTAAGCCCCCCGGCACGATCGAATGGGAATAGGGCGCTATCAGGGCGCATAACCCCATTGCTATATTGCGATTTGACTTTTATAAGAACCCAGGCTAATATTGTTTCCTTATAAGAAACTTTATTGCAGGATGGGTTGCTATGAAAATATCTAAATTGAGAGAAACTCTCGCTGGGGCGGGTTGTGAAATTGTGGATACGGGCAAGGCTTTGCGGGTTCGTCACATGGGACAAATCGTTGAAATTAAACATCCCAGGCGGGGCGGAAAGATCGATCCCAACGGACTTCGCACAGTTTTGGGGCGCCTTCGTTTGCGCCAATTGATTCGCCAATAGCAGTAAAATGTCTTTGGGAAGTTTCGATAATTTGAATTGGGTCAAATGCGAAAAACTTGGCCGCAAGACGGATGGCGTGCCGGAAGGATACATAGCTTTCCGCCTGGAATTCTATTCCCCGGAATACAATCCGGCCAAGGATCAAGTTTCCAAAAATTTTTTGACAATACCCTATATTGCGGACGAAAAGCTGCGCCAAGAAGCGAAACAGTCATTTGAAAAAACCTATAAGCACACGGTAACAATTATTGTGCCACAAGACAAAGCCATCGAATTAGAGGGTTTTTTTCAAGAGAACAGAAATCCGGTTAGTAATTTTTCCGCTTTTATTCGGAAATTTGGAGGCTTGCTGCACAGTTTAGGCGATCAGCCGGCATCAAAGACCTTTGCCATCGATGTAGTACAGAACAAACATATTGAAATCATAGAGCATTGTTATCGCGGCGTTTTGCACCGTGATCCTGAAATTGGTCCGGCCTATATTATAAAAACCAACCGCGTTATTTCGGAATATGTTTACTTTCAAGCTTATTCAGTTCCCGAATCGGGAAGATGTTTTTCCAAAGTCATTAAAAAAACGGATGAAATGAAGGCGGCGATGGACGAGAAAATCGCCAAAGAGAGAGCGGCCCATTTGACAAGGGCTTAATGCCTTGTCTCTGCGCTGCGCAATCCCATCATGATTTCTGAAATATTCTTGGATTGCAAAATTCTTTTTTTGCCACGGAATAAAACATAGCGGCCTTTATCCCTGTGCGCATGTTCGAATTTGGCGATGGTATACAAGGGGCGTTCTAGCGGGCTTTGATAAACCGAATAGGCGACAAGGCCATAACGCTGCTCCATCGAAGAATGACGCCATTCGCCGCGCCGCGCTTTTTCGCCGTATAGCCCTAATATTTGATTCAATTCGGCGCGGGTGAAATGCGCCGCGACCTTGCGTTTGCGGTGAGCAACGAAATTGACGATCTTGCGCTCTTCCTTGCCGAACCAGTTTTTCATGGATGTCCCCAAAGCCGATCTCCCCTAGTTTTATTGTGACGCATAATAGTGTTTAAAAAGTTAAAGAAACCTTGCGAAAGGACAGCATTTTACATAAAAACACCATCAGGAACGGGGTGTGGCGGCGTTATTATCCGCTTGATTTATCAGGGGAATGGGCTATGTATTAGGTCGTATTGACACATAAGGAGCTAAAAAAATGGCAGTGGAAACACCGATTTGCGATTTTGGCCAAAAGGCGCCGGATTTCAGCCTGGTTTCTGTCGATGGGAAAAAATACGGGCCAAAGGACGTTGCCGGGAAAAACGGCACGCTGGTGATGTTCATTTGCAATCATTGCCCTTACGTCAAAGCGATCGTGGACCGCCTGGTCGCGGATGTCGCGGAATTGCAAAAACAAGGCATCGGCGTGATCGCGGTGAATTCGAACGATCCCGTAACCTATCCCGAAGATTCGTTTGAAAACATGAAACTGTTCGCCGCCGCGCATAAATTCAACTTTCCTTATGTGGTTGATGAAACCCAAGCGGTCGCGCGCGCTTATGGCGCGGTATGCACGCCGGATTTTTTCGGCTATAACGCCCAGATGGAATTGCAATATCGCGGAAGGCTGGACGCCTCGCGCAAAGAGGCGGCGCCAAACGCCAAGCGCGATCTTTTGGACGCGATGTCGCAAGTGGCGAAAACTGGCAAGGGTCCGGCCGAGCAGATTCCCAGCATGGGCTGTTCGATCAAGTGGAAACAAGAAGCGGCGTAGAAATTAAAAAGGAAAATAAAATGGATTTATTGGACGAAGTAAAAGAAGATCTGCAGCAAGAGCAAATCAAGAAATTTTGGGCGCAATATGGCCGGTATTTCATCGGCTTTATCGCGCTATTGGTCGTCGGCACGGCTGTGAACGCGGGCTATAACCAATACCGCATTTCCCAATCGACCCGGGATGCGACGGCCTATCATGCGGCTTTGGACCTTGCAGAAAGCAAAGACCGCAAAATGGCGCTTGAAAAACTTGCCGCGCTTAGCGACAGCGGCGGGGCAGGATACAAAACGCTCGCGCTTTTTTCCGAAGCTTCGCTGATGCAGCGCCAGGGCGACGGCAAGGGCGCGATGGCCGCTTTCGACCGTCTTTCAAAAAACACATCCATCGATCCGCTTTACCGCGAATTGGCGACGATCTTGCGTGCCACCATCGCGCTGGATGAAAAGGACGCGGATTTTGCCGCGATATCCGCTTCGTTGGAACCTTTGACCGGGGCGGGCAAGCCATGGCGTTTTTCGGCGTTGGAATTGCAGGCCGCCGCGGCGATGGAACAAGGCGACAAGAAAAAGGCCGCTGAAATCTTCCAAAGAATCGCCAGCGACGTCAACACACCGTCCGATATGCGCCAGCGTGCAGACAGGTTTGCAACGGTATTGTCCTTCTAAGTTTCACTTCCCTAATACATAGGCGGGATCAATCGATGAGTATTCGCATACTTGCCCTTGCTGCAATGCTTTTGTCTTTGGCCGCTTGCGGCGGCGAAGACTGGTTCGGTGAGGCGGGGGATCCGGTTCTGCCGGGCAAAAGGCTCGCGGTTTTAATGCAGAACACGCAGCTGCAAGTAGATGGCGCGCTCGCCGAAGAACCCATGCAGCTGCCGCCAGCCATCGCCCATACTTTCTGGCCTATGTCAGGCGGGTTTTCCAGCCATGCGATGCAGCATCTTGGGCTGTCGCGGCAAAGTCTGCGCATGGTGTGGAGTGTAAGCGCAGGATCGGGTAATAGCGGCGACGGATTTCTAACAAGCGCGCCCATTGCCGCTTTGGGCAAGGTTTTTACCATAGACACGGGATCGGTCGTGCGCGCCTTTGATTTGAAAAGTGGGAAAGAATATTGGGAAAGAGATTTAACGCCCGATTACGAAGACGACACGGTCGCAAGCGGCGGCCTTGCAACCGACGGGCAAAGCGTGTTTGCCACCACCGGACATGCGGAACTTTCGGCCTTGGCTTTGAACGACGGGCGGGTTTTGTGGCGTCAGCCGGTATCTAGCCCGATCCGCTCTGCGCCGACCGTCATCGAAGGCAAGGTGATTTTCACGGCAGTCGACAACCGTTTGATGGCGCTGTCGGCAAAACAAGGGCTTTTGACCTGGATGCATGAAGGTTTGAACGAATCGGCGAGCCTTTTGGGCGGCGCAAGCCCGGCGGTGGATTCCGGCGTCGTCGTCGCGGCGTTTTCCAGCGGCGAGCTGCAGGCGTTCCGCCTTGATACCGGACGTTTGCTATGGAGCGAGAGCTTGTCGCGCCTGCGCCGGGGCAGTGCGATGGACAATATCACCACCATCAACGCCTTGCCTGTGATCGTCGAAGGCATCGTATTCGCCATAGGCCATAACGACCGCAGCATGGCGATCGACCTGCAAAACGGCCAGCGTCTTTGGGACATTCCGCTGGGTGGCACGCAAACGCCTTGGATCGCAGGGAAAAATATGTTCGTGATCGGCAATGGCGGCCAGCTGATCGCGCTTGATGCGCTAAGCGGCGGGATAAGGTGGATCACGAATCTGAACATCGACGCGGAGAAATCCTATCGCTTCGCAGGGCCTGTTCTGGCCGGCGAAAAATTATACGTGACGGGAACGAACGAACAATTGATGGCGATATCGCCAAGCGACGGCAAAATCCTAGAGGTTTATGACTTGCCCGGCCCGGCCTCGCTGCCGCCGATCGTGGTCGACAATACGCTGTTGGTTTTAACCGACAATGCCCGGCTTGCGGCTTTTCAATAATTCATTTCTTAAAGGAAGTTCATGGACATTCCAAAAATTCATCCCGGTCAAGGCTCTTGCCAAGAGCAAATCGCCCATTTAAGGGAGCGGTATAAAATAACTTGGGAACAATTGATACGGCGGGATAACGACGCTATCGCCGAAGCTGTGGGCTCGGCGCAGCTTTTTGGATATTTACGGCTTGTGGAAGCATGCGGATTGCAGCAGATGGCGCAAGAAAGCGATAGTACTGTTTTTAAAGACATCAAACCGGATGACATAGATCCAGAATTGCTGAAGCCCAGCATAGAAAAAACAAGCGTAACTATAGATGGGCAAGAAATAGACCGGATGACCTGGCGGAATGCTTTGGTAAGCGGTGCTTTAAGCCGCGCCAATTTTTCTGCATGGGAAAAGCCTCTGGCTGTTCACATTTGGGGCGGGTCGAATACGGCGAGGGATCGGGTCGATTTAAATGAAATCATGCTTCCCGAAGGCTTGACTCCAAAAAGGGATTTGGCCGTCAGATTAAGCAATTACAGTTTTTTTGCCGGGGAAGGTATCTTTGACTTGTTTCCCGAAGTGGAAGAATTGCGCCATGCCGGGCTTGCAAGGATTGGCAATGCGGTGACGCTGGGAGAAAGATCAATCATCAATAGCGCGATCAGGGACAGGGCGCTTGAAACCGGCCGTTCGATTGTCAATAGGGCCTATGCTGGGACCAGTTCCATATGGAACCGCGCCGTTTTGCGGTCATCTTTGGAATGCGCCACAGAAAACGGAACGACAGTCGTCTTGGCGGTTGCTTCCGCTAAACAAGCGATTCAGGATGCCGTAGAGCTGGGGAATAACGCAGGCTATGCAGTTCCGGCAAAGTATGTTTTGCAATCTTGTGCGCGAGCCAATGATATTCTTAATCTTCCATTGGATTTGCCGGTCAATTTCGTTTTTGTAGGAAATGACGAAGATGGCCGTCCTACCCGGGTTATCGGTATCAAATACGCCGATGGCCGTAAAGAAGGCTGGACCGAAGTCAAAGCAGCGCTTGAATCGGCGCGGCAAGAGGCTTTGGCGATGCTGCAACTATTCGATAGCGCAAAGCCGCAAGAGCCAAAGGGGCAGGGCGGAATCGACCCTGCCGGCTTAAAGCGTTATCACGGGGCCAACCAGCGCTAGCGCCTTTCTTTTCGCGCCATTATCCGCTATACCCTGAGCCATGCTTAAAATCGCTCTTATCGGCCGGCCGAATGTCGGCAAATCGACTTTGTTCAACCGCTTGATCGGCAGGCGCAAGGCTATCGTGCATAACAGCCCCGGTGTGACGCGGGATTGGCAGGAATACCCTTGCGACATTTCCGGCCATGCCTGTCATGTGATCGACACCGCCGGATTGGACTATGAAACCAAGGACGATATCGCGCGCGGCATGACGCGCCAATCCGAACAGGCGATCGAACATGCCGATGTGCTGCTTTTTATCATCGACGTCAAAGACG
>JACCDG010438677.1_pt1 | contig 12872 bp, 19 predicted proteins | sample 7442471 | NCBI WGS metagenome assembly JACCDG01 (sample SAMN15323444, study PRJNA562643) | freshwater metagenome | isolation source: river surface water | place: USA:Blue River Watershed | collected 2017-08-17 | reverse complement strand
TGCCGTAGAAAAATAAATCTGCGGCGGTTAGTGAGTAGATTAAAGAAGCTGGAACACTTGGGTCGGGTTGATGGATGACTCTAGGCGCTTCGACGTGTACTCCAGTTGATTTTTCATAAACTTCGAATGGAAGTGAGCCAATAGTTCCGCAAATTATTTGGCGTGCACGCATAACTGCAGGAACCTGCATTGCTTGCGATTTAGAAGTTGTTGCTCCAGTAATTGAGTTCCAATAATCGCCAGAGACTGTAAAAGGCTTTAAAGCGGCTGCAACGTCTACTGTGTCTTTTGATTCAACCGACGGTGCGCCAATAAATAAATTTGAAAGTAACCCCATTTGCCATAAATTGTAGCACCTACCACCTAGCCAACGTAAATGTCAACCTCTGTTGGGGGTCGTGTCGCATAATGGCTTGCGAGAGCAGAAGCGATTGCTCCAGTAATAATTGCATTTGATACTTTACGTCCCATTACCCAGCCACCATCGCCAAAAGGTAATTTGACCGCAGATAAACAATGTTTGGTTAGCTCTAGTTGCCCTGCGTGCTGCAAACGCTGAGCGCTTATTGCTGAAAGGAACTCGTCGCACGCTTGTGCGTAAAGTTGCCCGTCAATTGGCTCGATTTTGATTCCCGCAGGATTTAGGCGGGCTGCAACTGCCGATGCGGTGCGAGCTGAATAGGCGACAAGCTGGGTGGGGAATTTGCGAGCCCAGTCGGCGATGTCATTTGCAACCTGTTTATCGTCAAGGTTTGAGCTGGACGTCCAAGTGTGAAGCAATTGGATTTGAAAGTTGTCATCGTCGATTTTCTGTGATGCGACAAGAGCCCCCTGCCTACGGTCTGGGGATAAGTCAACTGCAAGCCACGTATCTTTATCCGCAGCGAGCTTGATGCCTTCCTTCTTGCAATTATCCCATTGAGTCGCATTAATAACGGGCGAAATTGTGTCCACCCACTGACAAAGTACCTCGGTGCGGACAATATCCTCTGGGTCATTGAGAATTGCCTTGATATTATCTGGGTGCACCGTGTATCCGAGAGACGGGTTGGCTTGTGCGACTCCGTGCCAGAATTTAGCCGACCCGTCGAACTTAATGTCTTGCGGTGCAGACCATTCAAACCAGCCAATATCGTCGCCATTGTCTGCGGCTATTGCTGAATAAGCCCGCTCGCGTAATTTGTTTAAAACAATGGAATGTTGGTCGCCAGCGTTTGAATAAAGCCAGCTCTGAGGATTAGGCGAGCTCATCTGAGTATAACGCAAGGCTGCCCACACGTCTTCGTCATAATATTCGCGTACTTCGTCCAAGTGGACGCAATCGGGGGCTGCAATGCCGCGACCAGCTGAGTTATTGGCTCGGACTATGTATCGACGCCCATTTGTAAATTGCAATTCTTGAAATCCCTTGGATTCCAGCTTCTTAACAAACTGTGCAGCTAGTTCTGGGACTTGTTGGACGATTGAATCGACTTTGTAAAAGATTTCGGCTGAGGTAGTGAGCTTGTGGGCTGCGTGGACTTGGAGTTTTTCGCCTAGTTCAATAATACGCCAGATAATTTGCAACGCCATAAACGTAGACTTGCCTTGCTGGCGTGCGCACAATAAGACCACAACTGGGTGAGCCCAGCGTCCGTCGGGTTTAACTTTTAAGCTGTGATGAGCCAGCCATTGCTGCCAAGGTAGCAGCGGATAGCCGATTCGGTCACAAAATGTTATAAATTGTTCGGCTTTTGAGGGTAAATCGAGCAGTTTGGTGTGAATACGTGGCTCCGTCACACCTCCTAGAGTCGATAAGTCCCATTTCTTAACGAGTTCTCCCTTATTTTCCATTTTTAGCCCGCTTCTTCCTCATAATGCCTTTTCGAGCCATTTTCGGGAGAAAATTGAACAAGGGGGGTCGGTGGTGTCGGCGTGCGCTCAAAAAAACGCCCCCCTTTGGAATAATTGCATCGTTTGCATAAAGTTTGAAGGTTTGAGTCTTCATCATTACCACCCAAGCGCCTAGGGACGATGTGGTCTACAGTTAATCGAGCCCGCTCATCATCACCGCACAATACGCAGACGTAACCGTCGCGCTTTAGTATGCGCTCTCTAATTAATCTCCAGCGTGCTGTGCTTCCTGTGCTCTTGAGCGATGAACCTTTAATGCCAACCACGCACCTTTAAATGATGTAGCGCTTTACAAGCTGAGCCTTCATACCTGTGAGATAGATAGCGTAAATGCCATTCAATCTGTTCACGCCAGCTTAGGTCTTTGACCTTCACATTACGCATTTGCCCCAGCCCATAATGGCTACCATTCTTAGCCTTCGGATTCCATCTGGACTCTCTGTATATCAATTCGTTATAACACTCGAACTGAGTCCAATTAGCCAGTTTATTGTGGGCGTATAGCTTCATTTCCATAACCTGCGGCGAAACTGCATAAGCCTTTTCAAGATTGAGAATCAAACCTAAAGCGAAGAATGTAATCGCCATCGGGCGAAACATAAAGCGCCCCCAAGAGCGCCAATTCGCCGTTGGGGTTCTTCTCAGCCCCAAGGGCGAAGTTAGCGTACCAAGCGTGTCAAGTATTTTACGCATAAAGCCTTTCGTTTAATTATAACGATTTGATAACAATTTGCTTAATGCCTAACCTTCTATCTCCTTTACCATTTGTTTTATTTCCAATTCTCCATTCCTAAACGCGGTCTTTATGGCTTCTCGCCCGTCCGCGTGAAATCGAGTGCTCACATACGGGTCAGCTTCCACATACTCTAACCAGTCGTGTAATTCACCGTTAACCATAAGCGTTTCAAGGATACGCTCTCTGGAGCTCTCTCGTACGCTTTCCACAATCTCGTGTGGCAGGTTTTCTTTTACCCAGTTAACAAATCCATTTTCCCTTGTAACGCGGGGTTTTAATTTGCCATTAACGGTTGTAATAAATGCTATTTGCTGTTCGCCTATGGTGGCTTTTACGCGGTCAGCCCCCACGCTAGCCATCTCCTTCAATACCTCAGCTCTTAACTCATCTTTTGCCTTCTTGACTTCATCGGCTAGAACGGTCAAGGCTGCTAGCTTGATGCTTAATTCTTTGATACTCATTTGCTCCCTTTTCCTGCCCAACCGTCACCCTTAAAGATTGTCGGTGTAGGGCTATATATTTTTCTCATTGGTGAGCCACAATGGCAGCTCATTGTTATGTTGGCGGCGTGAATAGTGAGTTCAATTTCAAACTGCTCTTCGCATCGGTCGCACCAATAATCGTATTTAGGCATTTTTCACATACTCTCTGATTTATTGTCCATTTCCCGCATTGACTGCATCGGAAAATAAATTCGTCGTAATAACTCAATCAAATCCTCCAGTCTGAGCATTGCAACCCAGTTATCGATGTTTGCTTCTCCCTGCCCATTAAGCCTTAGCACCCCAAAACCTAGCTTCTCGCTCTTTCGCTCATCTAGCTGTTTCATTAACGCAGCTGGCTGAAAGCCAGTGCGCGCTTTAACTTCAATATCAAATGGCACGCCAGTGATGTCGCTACCTGCTCGCCCAGCTCCCGTCGATTCGGCATAAGCCCAACCGTTGTCCCGTAGGTACTGAGCGAGTAGGCGCTGCGTCGCATACCCTCGATGTTTGCGATGCTGGCTCAATTAGACCTGCATTTGCACGTGTTACAAATCCACGTCTCATTGGGCTCGTTATGGTCTACAGGTGCAGGTTCATTGCAGGTATCGCACACCTGTTTTCCGTTAATCATCATTTTGGCAAATACCACTTTCCAGCTCTATCGAGCTTGTACCACTTGTTGCAGGATTTCTCCTTGCTTGGACAAACAAATCCTCGGTAGTCGCCTCGGTCGTTTTTGCCTTCTTTGTAAATCATTACACCGTGCGAACAAATCGGAACGTCATCTACTACCTCAGCTCCTAATTGTTCTGCAACTGCGCTTACGTCCCAAACAATCGGTTCTGGGTCATTAGGGCGTTGCTCTTTAACGAACTCAGCCAATTCTGGCTTCGTTGTTTGTATTGGCTTCTTAGGTGTGCCATTGGGTTTTGCTGCATACCCAGCCATTTGTAATGCGCGCCCTAAGCTTCCTGTTTCTGCCATTTCGATTGCGTATGACTTACTCTTTAGCTCACTACTCAATCCAGTGGCAAATGGCTCTGTATCATTCCACGTCCGCCAAAGTTCTGTTTTGACAATAAATACTTCAGATTCACGCGATAGCGATTCAGCTAATACGTGAGACTTGTGTCTATAGTCAGGATATTCAGCCTTGAACTTATTAAATCTATCCCAGACACCTTCATAATTTTCAAGCCAGTTCGACATTTAACTTTTCCTGTTCTGCATAATGTTTAATTGCGAAATCAAGCTGTTCCTTTAAGCTCCAAAATGTGCCATCTGCCCAGTTTTGAACTTCGTTCGCGCAGGGCTGGCAATAGAAGCGGCGTTTGCCGCGTCGTGTGGGTGATTCTGAAATGATTATCCATTCAGCGGGGCGTTGTGCATTAATGTGCCACGAGCCATCTTTCATCTTGCCCCATCTACCCTTGCAATAATCGCAATACTGCGACCTATTCGTGTTCCGTATCAACGACAAAGTTGCCCCAATCTGTATTTCTGAGTTGAGCCAAGATAGCGGTGTATGCAATGGCATCGATATACGAATCCTCGCTTGCTGGACTTTCCATAAGTCGGCTCCATTTTGCAGCGATAAAGACAACTGCCACGTCAGCTGGGTCTCGCAACTGAACACCGAGTCGCTTCGAGATTTCGTAAATGCGTAGAAAATTGTCCCGCGGGTCGCCCCACTGATACCCCCGCTCTTGGTAGGTGTCAATAGCGTCCGCAAGCCACTCACTTGGAGACTTGTCGGCTAGATTGTCCAACGCTGAGCCCCCTAACATAACCTTTGGAATACCAATCATTTTTGCCCCATTTGTAACCAAGCTTGATTCCCAAGCCACAAGCCAGAGCCAGTAAAACGCACACTGCGACAAATTGGTCTGGGCTGAATTGACTATTTAACATAACCAGACACCCCCAATTTATCTAGCCAGTAGGTGCTAATTTCATTTGCAGATAAACGCCCGCGGGCAGATTTGCGCCCTAAACGTTCTATCGCATAACGTCGAATAATGGAGCCTTTGACGTAGTTTTTACCGTCCGTCCAAGCTCCCGACGTAGTGTCATACTTTATTTCTGTCACATTCGCTCCCTTCGTCGGACTTTCCGACTTGGTTTAAATGTATTTACTAAATAGATTTATTGCAAATGGATTTATCGGCGTGTCTAAAAGTTGATGTGTGTGGCTTGATTGATGTGCAGGAACCCAACTTCCTTATCCACAAAGTGATTCCGCTGGAAATCGGTTGTCGCTGGCATAGCCTTAATTTGCCATTCTGGGGCTTCTAGGGCGGTCAAATTCCACTCATAGACCCCTTTAGGTGTTGAGCAGATGTAAAAGGCTGTAAGCCCGTTTAAAGCCGCTTTACGGGTCAAATAAAGCCACTTGGGCTTTTCGATGACTAACTCATCGTAGTGAGTGCGGCGGCATTTGAGTTCAAGAATGAGCTGGAAGGAACGGGAGTAGCCGTCCGAGCGGTCTGACTGGCTCGTTGGGGTTAGGTCTGGAACGAGGGTTTTTATCGCCTCGAATAGTTCCGACTCTTTTGTAAAAATTAGTCTTCGTCTTCCTCGTCGAAATCGTCCAACGGGTTTCGGATAGGGTCTTTTGGATCAACAATCCAGTCGGGATAAGAGCTTCTATCCATCGCAAAAGCAAGAGCGGTGCCTTCGTCCATTCCAGCATTTCGGCAAGCTTTATACACTTCATTGGCTGCAATAGCCCAGAAATCCAGTTTTGTTAAAGCTGGCTCTTTAGTCGTGCGGCGGCGTTTTGCCACCTTCTTCGACTTCTTAGCGACGCGTTTTCTTGTTGACACCTTTTGCTCCCTTTTGTGACTTAAAGGATAAAGCCAGAGCTTTGATGATTCCTAGCATTTCAAGGTTTGTGTCTTCGAGTTTCTCAATACGGTCGGCTAGTGGGGCGGTTTCCTTCTTGATTATGTAAACCAATCCAGTAAGGATTGCCGCAACTACTGCGGACATAGCCGCCAAGTCGCCCCAGTTCACCGAGTTCACTATCGAACCTTGCCGTAACGTGTATAGCTTGGGTTGAGCCAGTTAATTATGCTAGGCAAGACTGATGCTGCAGCTGCATTTGCAATCGCTTCGATGTCCCAACCGACTGCCAGATAAGTTGCCAGAGCTGCTGCCACGAACGTCTTTAGCCAGCTGCCCGCCATCATCTTCAATTCTTCCATTGATTCTCTCTCCTTCTAGGTCAAACCAACTGCCGTCTTTATCTCCTAAGGTCGTAAAGCTAACGTGGAAATGCGAACGGTGTGGGTTCGCACCCCTGTACTTCCTTTTCTTCCAATTCAGCATTGGACTAGAAATTTTGCCGTCGTGGATTATGTAAGCAATACGCTTATCTCCACGTTTGGCACATTTTCTAATTTTCTCTACTAAGTCAAAAACTTCTTCTGGGTGTGCATTAAGGTTGACGTCAATATCAATTGCGCGCACAAGCCCCGATTTAGGGTCAGGGTTATGGTCGCTTTTGCGGGCTGAATGGCGAGTGTCGCCTATCCAACCGTCACTGCGACGGTCACGCTCTAAATATAAGTCGTCAATTTGCTCGCGCAATTGAACGCCAGCCTTACAAAGTTTAGCCAAGACCCAAAGCCTTTAAGTCATCTTCAGTCAAACCTAAAGCCACCAATTTTGCTTCGGCGGCAGATTTCTTTTCCGCTAGTTCAATTGCTTGTTGTGCATTAAAAGCTGCAACTTTAGTAAAACCTTCCTCAAACTCTTTTTTAGTGCAACGTGGTCTATCATCAACCCAAGTAATGCCTTCAAAAGAATCGCCAGAAATAATCCAGCCGCCAGTAGGGCATAACATATCTAAAACTTCTGTTCCTGTAACTTTCATTATGCACCTATTTCAATTAAAGTCATTGACGAAAACGCTCCATCTTGTTGAACTGTAACACTTGCTGCGTTTGTTCCACCATTTTTGAATCTGGTTTTATACGTTGTCGCAGAAGTTGTTGAAGGTGAATCTAAATAAGTTATTGCATTTGTTCCAATATCAACTCTCAGCGTTGTTCCAGTATAACCAGCAAATACTGTTGCCAAAGAGGTTGAAGCTCCGCGATAAAGTTCGATTTGAACTGCGTTGTTAGCATTTCCGCTTGATTTGCTTACTCCGTTATGATGAGCAAGAACTAGAATTTTACTGGTTGCTGCGCTAGGAGTAATCGTTGCGGTTAACCCTGTATCAGCAAGGACGTCTGTTGAATTAGAAGTTTGAGTGGTATACGTTGCTTGAACCACTTGTAAAACTTTTCCGCCACCAGCTGCAGCCGCCCATTTAATTTTCCCGTCGACCGCAGTATCGACTGTTAAAACTTGTCCGGTAGTTCCAATCGCCAATCTTTGTAAAGTGTCGGCTGAATCTCCAACCAATAAATCACCTTCGGCATCTATTACTGTATTTGTTGCGTCACCAGCCCAAATGAAATCCATATCGGTATTTGAGTTTTTGCGAAGATTTTGTCCAGTCGTGCCGCCTTTTAAGTCAACCATAGAAGCATCAATCGCATTGCCCAACGTGCGCATTGCAAGAGCCCCATCTTTAACAAGGTCTGTATCGTCTGGGGTTTCCCAGCCAAAATTGGTCGTTGTTGCCATTAGCTAATAACTCCTATCGCGTCTTGCCATTCTAGCGTGTTCAAAATCGAGTTCCAAGTTTCCGCGCCGTTGACCTGCTCCCAACGTTGCGCAACCGCTGAGAATTCTGTTGGCGAAGCATTGAGGGTGATATAGAGCCCGCCTACCGATGCCCTAAAAGACCAGCCTTCCACGTAACCTGTGAACTCGCCGCCCAGCATTTGCGGGGGCAGGTTTGTTATGCGAACTGGCAAGCCCATAAATACATTTAGCAGGGCGTCTCGGTCTGCGTCGTCCATTTCTGGGTTCTGAAGCGGGAAAGTGATGGACTGGAATTTGTAGCGTGGGTAGGCGCGTAGCTGAATGAGTCGGTCGCCCATATCCTCCACGTCTGCCGTATTCTTAAGATAGCTGGAAAATTGTTCTGCATAAACGCCAAAAGTCGCTTGTGACTCGGTGTCTTGTGCTGTGTATTGGGAATTGAAATTGTTTCCGTAGTCGATGACAACTTTGTTTGCTAAGTCACCCTGCCGTTGAACTACACCAATACCAGAACCGATTGCGTGCCCAGCGTCTAAATCCACGTAGCCGTTCGCGGTCAAATAATCTTGTCTATGTGAAGCATCTGCATAATTGATTAAACCATTCGCGTCTTCGTATAGATAACCCAGCGCAGAGGAAGCAATTTGATTCGCGATGTTAGAAATAACTTGGTCGGTAATTTGACGTGATGACATTGTGTAGTCACCAGCATCAATAGTTCCTAATCCGATATTTGAAGCATTAGCCCAAGTCTCGGTGGCATTGTACGTATTCCACGTTTCAGCGGGAGGAAGTTCGTTCCAGCTGTTGAGCAACAAATCGTCCAATAGGTCTTGGATTTGTGCGCCGTCTAATCCTTCAGCTAAATTGCCGTCAAAGATAGCTCTTTGTAATCTTGCAAGCGCACCTACTGCCGTTATATTGACAACCGTTGGCGATGCGATTTCTCCACCTACCGTCACAACTTGTCGAATATCAGAAATGCGCCCGCCCCAGATTGCAACATAATCGCCGTTAGAGTCTTGAACTTCGATTGTGATTGACGTGTTTATTGTGAAGCCGTAAACGGTTTCGTTGGTATTAATAAGCTGTAATTGACAATAGCCAGCTGGGGTTGGGGTATTGATATCACTTCGACCGCTGGTGATGCTGAGATTGGCAAGCGTGACCGATGTTACTTCGGTGCCATTGGCTTTGATGCGCCAAACGGGTGTCCAAGCCGTCATAAGATTTGTGCGCTCGTTCTAAGGTCGCCCGCTCCAGTTGTGCCGCGGTTTGTTGAATTGTTTAACGCTAAAACCACTGCGCGAGTAAAACCTTCTTCGTCAATTGCGCTAGGTGCATTGACATTGATAATCACGTTGCCAGCTTCATCGCCACGTCTTACCGCTGAAGGGTCAAAGCCTTTAGAAATAGGTTTGTTGGCTCTAGCGCTTTCCAAAAACGATTCATAATCGGGCATTGAAACTGTTGGCGCTTTCGCAGTACCAGCTGGAGGCGTAGCACCAGATGACGGTGCGCTTGGGGTTGTTATGTTTGGCGTTGTTGGTAATGAAGGTGTAGAAGTAGACCCAGTCTTAGGCGTCGTGAACGTGGGCGCAGTTATGGTAGGGATATTGGGCAATAAAGGAATCGCGTTGTATGCCTTTATAATGGTATTAATTGCAGAAATTGCAGTCGAAACTGCAGATTGAATACCGCGAACAACTGCGCCAATAATGTCTAAAATTCCGCCCGCAACTTTTCCAAGGAATTTAAGAGAATCACCAAAACCGTTAAGAATGACTGGAATTACAAAATCTTTTATCAAATTACCCAATAACGTCAAAGATTCGCGGTTTCGTTCAAACGCATCTGTAACTGGCTTAATAGCAGCATCTTTGAATTCTTTAAATTTAGGTATCACTGTATTTACAAAGAAATTTAATAAATCCTGCAATGTCGGCAAGAGCGCTGCGCCTACTGATTCTTTTGCTTCGTCAAATGCAACTTTGAGCCTTGCAATTTGTCCCTCTAGCGTGTTCGCTTGAACTGCAGCTGAACCACCAAAAGTTTCGGCTAATTGTTTTACAGTTCCTTCAAATCCGAGTGCTTTTGCTTCGGTGGCGGATATTCCAACGCCTAAACGAGTCAGAGCTCCAGCATTTCCTTCATAAGCTTTCGCCAGTGCATTGGAAACTGTTTCAACGTCTTTTCCTGTTGCAGCGGAAATATCGAGCGCTAGTTTTAAAAGGTCTTGTGATTTTGTAACGTCCCCAGTTGCAGTTGCTAAGCGCTGAAGTGCTGGGCGTAATTTGTCGTCCGCAACGCCCGTCGCAAGCGACGTCTTGAGAATTTGCTCTTCTAAAACCTTAATCTGCTCATCGGTTACATTTGTGACATTTTTCAAAGCATTAGCCAAACGCTGCTGAGCAGCTTCATCTTCAATTGCAGCTTTAACGCCTTCAATAGCTAATTTGCCAGCATAAGCGGCAGCTGCAGCAGCAGCGGCAGCAAATGCAGCGGCTGCCACCTTACCCATTTTGGTCGCTTTATCGCCAAAGCTTTCAACTTGGGTCTCGCCTTTTTTCATATCGGTGACAAATTGTTTTGTCTCCGCAAGGATTTCTAGTTTTAACGTTCGCCAGTCTTTAGCCATTTGTCTTCCAATTCTTTACAACTTTATCCATTGACTCCGTCCATTTCTGAGTTAATTCTGACTGAACTGAACGTAAGGTCGGATAAATGAACCAGCCTCTAGAGCCTCTACCGTATCTTCCAGACCAACTAGGGAATTGCTTAAAACGAACACTTCCAAACTCAAGACCGCGCCACAACATTTGTGTCGTTGCTCCACCAGAAAAGCGCTGACCTGCAAATCCAATAGAGATTTGCCCAGTCTTTGATGTTTTGGACACCCTAAGACCGTCAACTGTTCTTTTGACTGCTTTTGCTGAAACGGTACGTTCGTATCCAGCTTCTTTAATTTTTCCAGCTGTATAACTCGCAAGAGCATTTGAAACACTTCTAGCTTCAGCAACTGCTTCGTCGCCCATAAGTTGAAACGTTTTAGCCAATTGCTTAAGCTCACGTTGGCTGTACGCACTAAGACCTTCCTCTGCCAACGTTTCGCTCCTTCAATATCTCAATCGCTGTTAATACTGAGTCGATGTCCGTCCATTCGCTCATTGGTATGCCAGTTGCAATTGCCAACTCAATTATGAGTCGGTTTATGCTTCCAGCTTCGAAGCTTTTGGGCTTTCATCTCCAATCGACATTTCCTCAACTGACAATTCCCAAACTTCTTGGGACTTTGTCGGCTTTCCTGCAGCTTCTCGCTTATAGGCGAAATAAGCTAGGTCAAGGAAGTCGGCTTGCTGGTAAGCGGCAATATCTTTCATCGAGTAGATTGATTTGCCAGTCTTACGTTCCCATTTTGCCCATTCGGGCAATCCGACGTTGTAAGCGACTTCCTCGCCGTTCGTGTATTTAATTGTTATTGATAGTTTCATTGCTCCCGTTTCCTATCTTTTAGCTAAATGTCTCCGTGACTTCACCCTTGGCAATCTTAAAGGTGAACGATACGGTCTGCGCATCGATTCCAGAACCGCCCGCGGTTGGAAACTCTGGGAGGATTGGAAATACAAATTGAGCGCCTGTCGCGGCGGTCATTGTTACGCTGATTGTGGTATCTGGTGCTGATTCAGCTGCAGCCCAGAGAGCTTCGCAAACTGAGTTTGCCTTGCCCCAATCTGCAAGCATATCGAGCTGGAATGTGCCTTCGATGTTGACGGTCTTGTAAGCCTCGCCATCGAGAGTTTGATAAGTCTCGCGTACGTTTGTTTTTGTCAAAACTGCGTTGGTAGCTTGTGCTTCGATATCTGTTCCACCTGTGAAAGATAGCGAAACGTCGCGACCAGTAATAACTACTGTTGCCACTCTTTTCTCCTTAGTTTGTCTGGGTGTAGTAGGTGGAAACGCGAATATCTGCGGTCAATAGATTAACCGTTCCAACTTGCGTAACCGTTGGTCGTTCTACCAATCCGACAATGTAGCCGTCTGGTATTACCGCCAAAACTGACATTATTAGTTTTTCAAGATTATCCAGTGAAGCTGGATTCGAAAGGTAAGCCACGCCGCAGGTGATGACTAAATTAATTTTTGCGTGCAGCGTTGAATCGTTAATTGTGTTTAATTCAAGGTAGGGTGAGTCTGGGACTAAAATTACCGCTGGAACTTGTGGAGCTTCTGGAACATAAGAGTAAACATTTGCCGCAACACCAGCAAAAGCATTTGCGAGTGGTGTGCGAATAGAAGAATCAATTGAAGATGCTGGCATTAGAAAGCCATCGCATCGGTGTCAAGGTAAGCGCCTAGAAGACCGCTCACGCGATTAAACAAACTGCGTCCCATACGGTAAGGGCTAACGGTGAAATCTATTCCTTCGATTTGTCCACCTGCGGCTGTGCGGGACTGGAAAATTTCAACACTTGTAGCAAGAATTGCAGACTCGACGGCGGAGTTTCCAACATACGTAGCTGCTCCGACGAGCGTTGCCGTTCCGCTTGGAATGATATTAAATTCATCAACGTCTGCAGCGGTAATTGCGCAGGTGAATTCGTCGTTGGTGACGTCTGTGATTGTTCGTGTTCCATTAAATGTTGCCGATACTCCCGCGATAACTACTTGTTGACCCTCTGAGAACTTGTGGTCGCCTAGTGTAACGAAAGTTGCAACGTTATCTTGTAATTCCGCCTTTTGTAATGGCGCGGCGTATTTGACAAGCATTGGCAGGATAACTGATTCGGCTGAATCAATAATATCGTCCAAGTAAGCATCATTATACAAAGAAGACGAAACACCAAGAATTGCACGCAGTTGTGCAGCGGTAACAATTGTCGGCATTTCGTCTCCTTATCAAATAGGTGTTTAGGGCGCGGGAGCACGCCCCAAACGTTAGGACTTTACGCTACGTAGAGTGAGCGAAAAGCGGTTGGGTAGCGGTTTACGACGCAAACGTAGCCATAAACGCCAATCTCTACGCGACCGTTTGCTACTGCATTGGCGCGGATTTCGATTGTTGGTGATTCGTGGAAACGCATTGCTGCTGAAGGATAGAC
>JACCDG010377746.1_pt1 | contig 12873 bp, 10 predicted proteins | sample 7442471 | NCBI WGS metagenome assembly JACCDG01 (sample SAMN15323444, study PRJNA562643) | freshwater metagenome | isolation source: river surface water | place: USA:Blue River Watershed | collected 2017-08-17 | reverse complement strand
ATGGTTACCTCTTCAACGCTTTTTATGATCATCGTAGAGTGCAAAAGTACCGAACGGGGGATTCGGATTCGGGTCACCGTGAATGATCCATGTCGTATCACAATAATCACTATCACCCCAACTACCGAAGGGGTAACCATCAGTGAACACGATTAATCGATTGGGCACTCGACCTTCTTCTTTAAGATGACGGAAGATACAAGTAAAGTCCGTACCACCACCGCCCACCAATTCATACTGATCAACACTATCGAGGTTCTCGCTAGTGAAAGTTTGCGGGTTGTAAACTTCAGTATCGAAACATGCGACATTGATACGATAGCCGTCGAATGCACTCATCATGCCTGCAACCTCAGTCAAGAATGCACGACCTTGTTCATCGCTAATACTACCTGACAAGTCGATGAAAACATCAACATCGATTTCTTCACCAGGTGTCATAGCGGGCATGATAGCATCCATATGCCAGCCCCTGCGACTCGGGCGAATGAAACTAAAGTCAGTCTTGATAGCACTGGTCAGATTAGTCTGAATCAGTTCACGCCAAGGCATGACAGGGTTAGTGACATCTTTGATAAGACGCTCGACACCTTTAGGCAACGAACCTGCCTCAGCACTACTTGCGGCATTGATGATAGCCTGCTTGATTTCTTGCTTGAGTTGTTCGCGCTCTTCAGCAGTCATCGTGGGACGCTTGCCTTTGCCCTTCTTGTCTCCCTCACCACCTTCTTGATCACCGTCTTCGCCGTCACCATCACCATCGAGGTGATCGTCAAGGAGTTTGTTGACAAGATCATCGAGGCTGATCTTTTCTACATTCTTCATCAGGTCATCATAGATTTCTTCGCTAGCCTTGCCGTCATACTTTGCTTCGTACAAGCAAGGTACGCTAGTGATGAACTCACCTACTTTGTGACGCTTCAAGTCAGCATTGACCGCATAGTCATTTGCGATATTGAAAATTTGCGGATCACGATCACCGCGACGACCAAAGTGATCATAAACAACGTGCAACACTTCATGCGCAACCAAGAACTCAACTTCTTTAGGCTTGAGCAAGGTAACGAATCTTGAATTATAGTAAAACTTCTTACCATCAGTCGCGGCAGTAGCACACCAATCATCAGCATTGATCAACTGAAGTCTGGTAGCGAGGTTACCGAAAAACGAATGACGCAATAGCAAACCAATGCGGGCAGTCACCAGTCGTTCACGGGCCTGCATATCAATCTTAGGGTCAGTAGGACCGATCAGATTGTCAAACTTCTTATTGCGTTTAGATTTCTTAGCACCTTTAGTGCCGGGAATTACATCAGACATATGTACACTCCTATCAGTCATATGTATATATTATACAGAAATTTACGGGTAGAGTCAAGCCTGCTAAGTTGTTGTTTTTAAACAACATTATCCTGCATCAAACCAACGCATATACAGAATGCATACATTGTTGTTTTCCTTAGGTGCATACTCATGACCCAAGTGCATATTGTGGCCAAACAATTTATTGGAAGTAGCGACAGTCCGTACTCCCATTTTCCAAAAATCAGGACCTTCAGGGGTAGGTGATACCATGAATTCGCTATTGACATCGTTTTTGGTCAAAGTCAACATAGTGAACCATAATTTCAAAGGATCCTGTATGTGTTCTATGATATTGAAATCTTTATGCCAACCATATGATTTCATATCCGGTGTAGGGCGAGGACCTACTAAAGTTGATAAATTAAATAAAACGGGCACTTGGACACCCGACTCAATTAACTTATTTTCAATTAACTCAATTGCTAGTAATGTATCTTTTGATACCTTTGATTTTAAAATACTATTATCATGATATCGATTCGATACCACATTACCTTGAGTTTCGGTAACAGTCCCTTCTTCATCAATAAAAAGGCCAGATTTAAAACCTAATGAGAGTGATTCTACAAGTTGGTTATGGAGGCTATCTTCTAAAAAATCAGCCTGATAAAACCATTTGTAATCTGTCTTTTTCATAAAAGGGTACCTACCCGGTAGATGCCAATGACTCTCACATTATTTAGCGATCTACCGGGTAGGATTTTTTACTGATTAGTTACCGGCTTCTACAATGTACTTGCCGTACTTCTTGTGGAACTCGTCAAAGTTCTTCAACTGACTGGGTTCGATCGGCAACTTGAAAGTCTTAAGTGCGATCTTAGCACCCATGACAACAAGTTCAGTCTCAAAGTTAGCCATCATATAGTTGAAGAAATTATCAGCCATAGTGTGGAACTTCTTGCTATCAACCTTGTTCTCAACAGCATCACGCAGTTCATAGCACATTGAAGTGGTCAACGAATACATAGCCGAGATTTCTTTGACATTGAGTTCTTTGACCTTACCTGACAAGATATCAGATGGGTTAGGCATCTTGCTAGAAACCTTGCGGTGAGCCATAAACTTAACAGCAAGACCTTCACCGATAGCCGAGGCTACCAGATTGAACAAGGTATCTGTATCCGTATCTTCTTCATCTTCAAGAATCTCGCTAACGAATGTCCAACTACGCGGTGTAGCGAAAGCGCGGCTAGACGATTTGTTGTCGAAATCGTACAAGTCATTCTTAGCGAACGACAAGTAACCTACAACATCAGTGTGAATACCTGCATTCACAGCCCAAGTCTGCCATGAAGCAAAGTCGGCTCGCATTTCAATATGCAAGAAACGATTAGCGAGGGGCATCGGCATGCGATATGTCACACCTTTGTCACTCTCACGATTACCTGCGGCAACGATAACAACATTATCGGGCAATACATACTTGCCTACGCGGCGATTGAGAACCAACTGATAACCTGCTGCCTGTACAGCAGGAGCCGCACTATTCATCTCATCGAGGAACAACACGATGATGGGATACTTGCTAGCAAGTTCAGCATCGGGAAGATCGACCGGGGGAGCCCAGTCCATTTTACCGAGGTCTTTGCTATAGAAAGGGATACCGCGCAAGTCAGTAGGCTCCATCTGTGCCATGCGCAGATCGATCATGAACCCACCTAGTTCATTAGTGATGTCTTGAACGACCTCACTCTTACCGATACCGGGAGGACCCCAGAGAAACATCGGGCGCTTAGCCTTGAATGCTTTGAGAATTGCTTTGCGAGCCTGAACCGAAGTAACGGTCAAATTGTCAGAAATAGCCATGTGAGAGTCTCCTATAAAAAACGATATGATGCTATCTTACATCAAACAAAAGTGAATGTCAAGCCTTGTAGTAGTCATAACTACGAATTTTGCTTTGCCGATTTGTGTGGCTTTCGTTGAATTTGATTTCATAACCCTTTTCTTTGAGGGTTGTAATCAATACAGAAAGGTCACAGTCTTCTTCAAGGAAAGCATTAGAGCCATTTTGATAACTGTAAGTAGAAATCTTATCAGCAATACCAAGTTTGGCTAGTTTTGCTTTTGGGAAACGAGCCCAAGCATGACCTGGGTCTGCGAAAACTTTGATACTGATTACTTTAGCCATTTCACACTCCGTGAATCAACGATATGTATGTATTATGAACCCAATCATACCTAAAGTCAAGCCTTTGAGTGTTGTTTTTGTGCAACACTAGTGGCTATGTAAGTTGTTGATTTATATAGGATTTTACTGCGAAAGGGTCTGAATTAGCACTAATTTTTCGAAATAATCGATAGCCAGTGCTAGTCTTTCACGGGGGACTTCTACTATGCTAGGTTTCTTGGACTGACGGGCAACGACCTCAGCCGAACTGAGGTCATTGATCATTTTTTCTAGATTTTTTAAAAAGACTTTGTATTGTGGATTGTAATTAAGTTTTTTAACTTGAATTGCTAAGCCGTCTACTATGTTTCTGGCTTCTAGTGCAGTCTCAAACTTACGGTCCATATCACTTGAGTCCCATCTCCTGTCTGATCTTAGTCGCAGATATTGAGTGTATTGAATCATCGAACACCTCTTGCTCTATCTTGTAACCTACATCACGCCCATATGTGATGTTCACGATATTGGGCACTACTTGTATAGTATACATGCCTTGATAGAGAGGGTCAAGATCCCTTCGTATACGATCAGTAACCTGTTCAATTGCAAATGGGTTACTGCCATTCCAACCCTGACAGTCACGGATCATGATACACACTTGACCAGTCTTAGCCAATGCTCTTTCGAAAAGGGCACGATGTCCCTTGTGCCATGGTTGCCAGCGACCTAACATCTGCACTGTTTCTTTCTGCCAATCAAACACAGGTCTGTGCTGATTGTTCAAGATTCTTGTACCAACATAGGGAACCCAATAATCTGCATTCTGTTCATTGATACGGAAGTCATAGACAGTGGGCGGCACAAACGCTTTGTTAGTATCTTCAAACCTACCCTGATCTATACTATCTATCCATATAACCCAGTCTGCTTTGAAATTATTGCGCATCTCTGGCAATGGTGCTACGAAATCGCATATCACGAAATCACCTGTTGAACTCACGGCGAAATCGAACATGCGAATACTTTGCCTGATTCGTCCTTCTTTACTGAAGTCCCAATCGTTGAATTTCTTGCGAACATCGTCAGCATTAAACCAATCTACTTTTGCATTCCAATATGTAGGTGCTGTTTCATAATGCATCATTGCCTCTAACGGCATGTGTTGTATAGTGCTATACTCTTCTAAATATTTCTTCAATCTTTCTGCGAAATAAGTCTTACCCGATCCTGGCAATCCCATGATCAAAATTCTTTTTGCTGCCACTTTATCTCCTTAAAATTTTCCGTTAGTTTTTGCTTGAGGCGGAATGCCTGCTCTGCTTACCTTATTACCAAATGCTTTCGCATTCTTCATAATACTATCTGGCTTAACATCCACTGTTAATGCCGTCTTGAATCTTGGATCGTTCTTTTCTTTATTGCTAGGAATATAACCGCTAGCACTTTCTAATCTAAGCATTTCACTTCTATGGTCATCCATATTCTTTTTGATAACAAAATCCCAAAGTCTGTTCCATGATTTCAATTGGGTATCATGTTCTTTGTTGAAGTTCTGCAATTCAGTTTTAGGATTTGTTCCACCTAACTTAGCAAGAGCATTCGCTATTTCTTCGCCGGTGATGTCTACATCCTGCATGAAATCTTTACTAGATAAGAAACGCATATAGTGATAGATATCACTCGCTGTGCCTTCTTTATGTCTATTCATGGTAGTGAATTGATTATATCTAGGTAATGGTTGTATGCCTTCTCTTCTCCCACCGTAACCTAAACCATAGTGATGCCAGCCGCCCTCTACCTTTTTATAATCTTCCGCCACATCTTTCTTTATTCTAGACAATTCATATATGACCTTGTCTCCTGTATCTGCACGGAAAGCACGGAAACCCCAAACTCTTGCATAACGCTGAACTAATCTATCATATAATGATGCACGACTTTCACTATTCTGTTGTTGTTTTGCCCAGTTATCTTTGCTTGCTGAAAAGATTACTCTGTTAGGTTTGTACTTTTTAATGAATGTTTTTAAAGCACTTAGTACAGTGGCGAACACTCGTTGTGCGTCACCCTCACCTGTAACTTCTTGGCTATTGTTTCTATAAAATTCAACATTCCATGCTTCTTCTTTTGTTCCTTGACTAAATCCTTTGTTGAACATGATGCTTAGATAAGTACCATCATCCATTTTAGCATATGCGTCAACATCACCGTAATCACTCTTTTCCCACTTAAGTCTATAGGGTTGGTCAAATGCTTCATTAACTTGCTGTTGTGCTTTATACCAATCCATAGCAATATCTGATAATTCTCTTGCGCCGAATGTTCTATAGGATTTTATTTTATTTTCCAATTCTTGACTGAATGGTTTACCAATGAATGGTTTGAAATCAGGGCCGGCGGCATATTCCTTGCACTTCTGTCTAACTTTACTACCATCTGGATCATACTTTTGCCATATTCTATTGCTGGTCAATTCCATATCTATTTCGTCAAATAGCCACTGGGCAATACGAGCAGGTGTAACTACTTTTGATTCTTTACGATTAGCAATTGTCTTATGCTGTTTGATTATTCTTGGATCTAATACAACACCTTGTGTTGGCTCATTGTATGCGATCCAGCCATTGCCAGGATCAAATACGCTAGTAAAGCCTAATTCACGCAATACTTTATTCCAACGGATGATAGTAGTCTCGTCACCTTTGTTTAGCCTACTCAAACAATCATAGATATACCAATATGGTGTACCATCATAGTCACCTTCTTCTTCTGCTTGTTGCATTATTTCAGGAGTGCAATATTTACTTAATGCTTGTTTTAGTTTAGCACTATCAACTTTAGTCTGTTCTGTCATTTGATTTGAACGGTCATATTGAAACAACTGAATGTAGGGCATGTTATCACCCCACGGCAAAGGTTTATTTCGTTTGATCTCGCCCAACGCATAATCTAATGGATAGAAATATATGCCCTTAGGTGTATCTTCGCTAACAGCCGGTTGTGGATTGACACCTAACTTAGGCTGACTAGTCATACTGATAGCCCAGTTTTCAGGATCACTGATAGTTTTAGCAATAGATAATAATTCTTTCTTGCCAGACTCTTCTTTGACATTTTGTTCTGGATTACTTCTTGCTTCACCTACATTGTATGTAGGATCAACTTTCTGACGGGGCATTCCTTTAGGTTGCTTTGGATCAACTGGATCGATATCAGTAGTGTCAAGGCCGGTCTTCTTCAATGCTTGAATATATTGGTGTTCTAAATCTTCGTCACCGAAAGATAATATCGTACTAGGAGGTCCTTTGCCGAAATCATGCTTGCCTAGACCCTTCATGTTACTGATATGCTGTCCTAACTTATACCAATCATAGACATCACTAACATCAACTCTAACTGTGCCGGCGGGCATTGTTGGTGGAAACTCTGGTCCCGGTGGAGGACCGTTTGGATCATAATCTTCTAAACTTAATTTCTCGCTACGCAATTCGTTTCGTAGGTCCCATAATTTCTGAATCAATCCTTGCTTACGCAATGCCTTGAAGGCTAGATTTTCGGGACCAAACTCGCCGGTCTTTTCTAATCCTGCTTTGCGATATCGTTTTATGATATCTAATACTTTATCTACACGCTTGAGGCTTCTTGTCTTGATCGCTAGTTCTAATAACTCACCTAACTTCTCATATTTTGCTTTAGTAGCAGATTGATCAAAGTTCGCTCTGCGCTTGACCGGCATCTTGATCCAGTCTTTTTTCAATACGCTATATTCGCCTAAACTATGATGCGGCTGATTGCTATCTTGGACATATAATTCTACTGGTACACCATGTACTTTGATATCATGTGTATCATTGTATATGGTCTTTTTAGCATTGAACAGTTCTTTGTACACTTCATCATCCGGCAACTTGCTGTGATCTACTAATATATGTAAATCTAAATCGCTATGCGGAGTATATGAATAGGCAGCATTGCTACCAGAAATAGTGATGTCTTCTACTTTGAGGCTGCTTAACCCTAGATATGCCATGAAATCTTTGGCTATATCCATCAATCGTTCATATACTTCGGGGTCAAGTTCACCCTTCTCAGTCCATAATGCTGGATTGAGTTTGTCATGAAACTTAACTGCGTCTGCTAATCTAAAACTCTCAAGTTCTTTAATGTCCATGCAAGTATTTAGTTAAAAAGAAAGGCCCCGAAAGGCCTTTCCCGACTATTGGTTACAAGGTTGTCAACCCCGGCTTAGCCTCAAGCGGCTAGAGCATATACGCTATCGTTTGCGTTTACTTGTTTTGCTCTGATTACGTCAGTCGCCTCTCGGATCGTCTGCTCCGCTACTCTTTGCCCTGTCGAAACCAGGTCCGGCCCATCATAAAAGGACTATTGCAAAAACTAATAAAATCACACCTAGACCAAATAACCATTTTACTATTTCGTCATTCATATAATCCCTTTATGGTGGACCGGGCGGGAATCGAACCCGCGTCCAGAACACTTTTCTCTTCACTTCATACGATCATAATTCTTTACAAGTTCTTTCCTTGTAAATCTTTCCATCTTCAGTAATAATTTCTTTCCATTCAGTGCAAACTTGTCTCTTTTGTTGTTTATCTTCTTTGTCTTTTGCGTTAGCATCTGCAATAACCGCACCAAGAATAACACCGCCCACTAGTGGTGCAACCCAATTATCATTGTGACGGTGAATTATAACAGGAACATGATGGCGATGCCCATGTAAATAGTGATGTCTATGATGATTATGTGAATGGCCATGATGTGCTCCATGACCTCCATGTGCATAGGTTGAAGTAGATGCTAATGCTAACATAAATCCCAAGACAGTTGCTAATAATGTTTTCATGTTTTTCTCCAGAACATAATATTATTTAGACTTGAGATTGCTATTGTATATGAATATAAGTCGCTTCGGCTTGGATTCGAACCTTGTCCTAGTCTTGTCGATCTGTACTTCCCACAGTACTGACCGAAGCTGTTTTTCTGGTTTATCTCTAGTACCTGCAGAGTACCTTGATCCTTCAACAACACCATCGCTGTGCGACAAACACTACTCCAGAAGGTCGTGCGGCTGAATGTTATTTATACTTTACACATATAATCCTTCTAACAAACTAGGATCATCTATTATATTCTGTATCTCTATATTGTTCAAGTTGGGTCTGCATGGCTGGCATAACTTAGTATTGATCTTGTTATAGATTTCATGATGTCTGTCGCTCAACCAATATTTTCTAAAATCATCACCGTGCCATGGGCCCAATTTAAAGTTAGGGTTTCCTCTATTCTCGCAACATAGATAAACAAAGCCATCGGCACAAAAGACAGGAAACTGAAACATCTGATGACATCTTTTGTAGTTTCGTTCTAGATGCTTAGTCTTGTTCACTTTATAGTTGACCGAATATTTTTTGCTTATAACTTCAATGTTGTTTAATAATTCATCAGTCAACGCAAACAATTGATCATTGACTATCACCGGTCTAAAATAGACCATCCTGACCCCTATCTTTTTAGAAGTCTCAAATATGCTTTCTAGTTCACTAACAGTTGAGTTATGTTCAGTCAACAACACTTTGAAGTCTACCTTCACACCGATCTCTACTAAATTTTTAGCATTCGTCAATACACGATTGAACAGACTGGTTTTGGTCAAACTTTGCCTTATCAATTCATATGTCTCTTCATTGCCGGCATCGATATCGATTCCTACCCATGCTAGTTGTCGCAATTTGTTGACATTGACTTTATCTATCAACGCTTCTAATTTGCTACCGTTCGTAGTGATGCTTGCTAAGAAACCCGAATCAATAGTGTGTTCGATCACTTTTTCATAACCAGGCAATATAGTTGGTTCTCCGCCGCCCGGATAACTTATGCTATGTAATGTTCCATAACTATTAGGTTTATAACTACGCCAAGTTGCAAGTTGGTCTAACAAGGTTATGTAGTCATTATATTTCTTTTGTACAGGCTCGGCTGCTCTAAAATCAGCACTATTACAATAAAAGCAATTTTGATTGCAAATGTTAGTGAGATCGATATCCACATGCGCAGGCATTATGGCATGAGTATCTTTGTGCCTCATCCAATGAACGATCTCAGCGTTATTATATTTCATTTCATTTCAGTGGTAGTTCGCTTAATCCATTCTCGCGGTCAAGATATTTCATCTCTACCTTAGTTGGCTCAAACTCTTGTATAGCATTAACTACATCATATGGATCTAGGTTACCACAAGTGTAAACATCTAGTTGCATTAATGCAGGATCATCCTCGTCCCATACATGCAATGCGATATGACTTGTCTCTATGATCGCTACGCATGTCAATCCGCGATTACCTTTAACATCAAGATATTTCGCATAGGGCCCCATCATCAACTTCATACCTATCTTTTCAATCAACTCACCCATCCAGATTTTAACTGTTGCTTCCGCTTTAGGGGGATTTTTTATCTCAGCACGAACAATAAGATGCTTGTGGAAAACGGCCATTAGTGTAGTTACCTCATGTATATTTCTTTCTATAATAATCTTGTAGCCAGGACCATTCGTAAGATTTCTTCAATTCTTCGATATCGCCACTGACTTCGTTGTAGTATTCTACAGCATCCTTAGCTCCCTGTATACAATTTTCGGCATACATGCCTTCGCCTACTGTAGTCCATATATTTAATCGTTCTATAGCGATGTCACTATAATCGCTCTTTAACTTGATCACTTCGCGGAACGCTGTGCGCCATGCGGCATAAGGATCTGTATTGAAATTTGCGACTCCTGATAACATGTCTACGCTTTCATGTGGATCATCTAGTGTGAAGTCAAGACCCATACCCTTGTTATTCAGTGTTAGATTCTTGTTGTATGCGATCATGGCCTGGTGACCATAAGTAAGACCATTCACAGGATTCTTGGCTGTAAAGATATAGTGCTTAGGTATCTGCAATCTGTCAGGTTGCCAGTTCCAATCGAACTGTTCATTGACCTTGAGTTTAGCGAACACCGTGAACATCCAGGGTGTATTGCTTGCTTGGGCAGCGGCATGATATGCAGCCACGCGACCATTCACACCATCTACCCTCACTACCTTGTTGGGTAGATTCTTAGTGATCTTGACTAGATGTTGATAGTTTTCTTCCGCGCACTTCTCGCCGTTACTCAAAAACACGATGTCTAATGGCTTTGATCTGGCTACTCGTTTAGACTTCGTTATATAAGGATAATCATATAACTCATTATCCACATATAGTTTCGCTTCTTTTGGCAAGGCAAGAATCGTGCCACCTGTACTTAATATCTCAATATTCTTGGTATGATCTGCCCATAAACTCACAGGCACGTCATAGTTGACGACTATATCACTATTGTCCTTAGTCTTGAATATAGCATAGGGGAAATCATAATCTTGCTTGACTGCATTGATGTTCGTATCTTCGTCTATCACAAACTCAGGGGCAGGTAGTCTCTTAGGTCTCATATGATTATTATAATTGATCTTATCAAAGTCTTCTAAGAGATTCATGTCATCGACCAAACTCTTTAGTTTGTTGACATCGACTAAGAATGTGTCTCCAAACTTCTGCTTATCGCTAGGGAACACATGCAAGTTTTCTTTAGCGAATGGATCGCAGATATATGTCACATCAAAGTTTTTATAGTCACAGACTGAACTGCATACCCAGATATAATTCTCTTTATTCGGTTTGACCTTTGTCAATATGTCTTTGAATGTATCGAGGTAACTCTTTCTATATGGCACTGTGAATACATTCTTTCCTGTGGCTTTAGACAACAATTGCTCTTTGATCATGTCTGTCTCACTGTTGCCATGATCGATCAGATAGATATCGTACAAGCAGTTAGTCGCTTTAGCACTGCGGTTCTTGACAAAGTTTAGATTGCTAAGATGCTCTACGATCTTGATATACTTGGTATCTTCTGGGAAAGTTTCTTTGTTCAATAGATATGTGGTTCCCCAATGACTCCACTGAGTGCCGAATATATGAATCATCTTCATCTGCCAAGGATTAGGATAGTACTTGAAATCAAAATTACTATAATCTAATTCGCTATTGAGTATCCATGCTAGCTCAGTGGTGCTTCTATTCAAGCAACGGTATATCGTATCTACCCAACTGTTCAGATATCTAGTCTTTTGTATGTTAGGGAATCGTTCTTGTAATCGCTCAAATCTTTCTTTAGATTCAATGTTGCCGCGATCAATCATAAACATATCAGGTTGTATGAACAACTCGGCAAGATATTCGTTCTCTGCTTTTATGTCGCCAGTAACGAAATTATACTGCGTGAATCCTTGCTTATAGAGTTTGCTATTGACGAAATATGTCTGTGTTTCTTTTGCTTCAGGACTACCGAACACATGAACGAATCGTGCTTGTTCGATATTAGGACGCCAACTGAAATTGAAACTGCTGTAATTGATGTTCTTATTCAATGCCCAGAACAATTCGTCACTATGTTGATCGATCAAATCTTCTAATGTAGTCTGTATGTAATATTTAGGAATCTCTATGAACTCGTCATCGTGCTTTTTAGTCACGCGCAACAATTTCACAGCCTCTCCATTGTTCTTTTTAGGAACATAGAGAGGGCCATCTTCGTCATTCAATAATGTACCGAACTGATAGATGTAAGGTGGGCTACCGGGGTTAGGTCTCCAACTAAAGTCGAAATCTTTAATGTCGATATCTTTAGGTATCATCCAGTTAGTCATATCGCTAGCGACTTCTGCTATGATGTCGTTGACATATTTTCTTTCTGTAGCACCTTCTACAACATATTCTAATGTTGGTTCTACTTCAGAACTATTCCACTGATTACCGAACACATAGATATATGGAGGGCTAGTGGGGTCTGGACGCCAACTATAATCAAAGTTTCCCCTAACTTTGATCAATTCACGCCACTTACTATAATCAGGTAATACATGTGCCACTTGCGTCATATATTTGCGCTGTGTAGCATTCTTGACACGGTATTCTAATGTAGGCTCTATCTCAGCATTATTCCACTGATTGCCGAACACATAGATATAAGGATCATCGTGTGGATCAGGTACCCAACTATAGTCAAAACTTGTTCTGTCTACTGGTATGATCTCTGTGAATCTGTCATAGTTTTGCGCTAATGATGCTTTGAGTGTGTTATCATACTTGTAGTCCGTGCCACCGCTGACTCTATACAATACTGTAGGCATCTTTTCTGCTGGATACTGCGTGTTGCCGAAAGCATAGATATATGGATCTTCTTTAGGATTAGGTCTCCAACTAAAATCAAAACTCTCTTCTATTATAGGATGTAGTATCTTAAAGTTTTTCTTGTCAGGTAACACATGTGCTATGATGTCTTCTACATATT
>JACCDG010372167.1_pt1 | contig 12873 bp, 6 predicted proteins | sample 7442471 | NCBI WGS metagenome assembly JACCDG01 (sample SAMN15323444, study PRJNA562643) | freshwater metagenome | isolation source: river surface water | place: USA:Blue River Watershed | collected 2017-08-17 | reverse complement strand
TCGGAACCACCTTTTACCACTCCGCTGGCTACTTCCTCAATACTATCCACCCCCTTGTTGAACAGCGGGGCCATGTCACCGAGTGCGGCCATGGTGTGCGCGTCAGCATCACCGGTTTTCAGTATGAACATCTGGAGTGCGTCCGACATGCGGGCCAGGCGTGCGCGTACCTCCGGATTTTGTTGTGCTTCCGGGGTCAGTGCTTCAAATAGTTTTTTCTGGAAGAGCAGACGGTCTTCCGAATCCATAAATTGACGGTTGTCTTTGCCAATACCGGCAGCGGCACGGTCTATGAATTTCTCGCTAGACTTCTCAGCCTTAACCTTCATACGCTGGATGAAGTTGTCAACTTTGGTGACAGCCTCGCCCATTTTCTTACCGGCGGCTAAACCAACTACGGTGTTGTTGATAAACGCCCGATCTTCGGGGGTTGGGTCTGGGCCCATGCCGGTTATGCGGTCACGTACCTCCTGCGGGGTGGCGGGATCAGACATGAGTTTTTCTGCGAGGACTTGTGCGCGTACATTGCGGCGCATCTCATCCCGCTCCATGTTAGCGGCGGTTTCTTCCGGTGTAGCGCCACGCAATTGATCGTCAGGTGTTGGCGACAAATCTGCCTGGGCCTGATCTTCTTCAGCGGTGCCGAATGCTTTTTGGAAAAATTCCGTAGGGCTCTGTGCGGTTTTGACGGCATCGGTTAAGCGGTCGATCACGTCGCCAGCTTTTTCATTTAGCGTGGATGCGGCGTCGCCCGTGGCTTCACTGACTTTGCCAGTAATACCACCCATGCGATCCACAGCGGCAGTGCCCAGATCAGCAACTTTGCCCATGAACGTGTTGTCCTTAGCGCTTTGCACCAAGCCCTCAGCGCCCTGTTTTGCAGAGTCGAACATCTCGCGACCTTGCTGGATAGCCGGAGCCGCGGCGTCGCGCATCTTGTTGGACAAGGCGTCGATACCCGAGCCAATTACTGCGCTTGGTGTGTGGGTGCCAGTATGCACGGCACCACCAGTCAAGGCACCGGCTACACCGGCATTTACGATATCAAGTGGGTCGAGCTGACGGCTAGGGTCTAAGTACTGCTTAGCCTTATGACCGACGTATTCCTGCGCCGCCTCAGTTGCGCCTTCCAACGCTGCGGTTTTTGCCAAGCCAGCGGCAAACGACTGAGTGGGCTTGCGCAAAATACCCGCGCCGATAGCGCCAGGTACTGCGGATTCGAGGAACATATTGGCAGCGCCTTTACCGAGAGCAGCTCTTTGCCGCTCCTCCAAAGGTGCAGCCGCAAGCGTTGGGTCTTGGTATTGATCCAGTGCGGCCTCGCCATGTTCGAGTTTGTATGCAGGGATTGCTGCAGCGGCCATGCCGCCCATACGAGCCAAACGGCCTGCAGGTACTGCGGACAAAGCACCAGCTACTAAGGTCGGCGTCATGCTGGCAATACCTTGGCCTATAGCACCTGCGGCAAAGTCGCCTGCGTCACGCAAAGATTTAATGTCTTTAATATGGCCGACGCGTGGGGCATATTGCGCGCCCTCACGCGCCACCGCTAACGCTCGCTCACGCGCCACTGGGTCGTCATCATTGTTCAACGCCTGGCTTGCGTAGTCGCCAGAGGTTATGCCATAGATACCCCCCTTGAACCCTTTCACAAACTGACTGTCTGTGTTCATGAGTTCTGGGGATAGTGATTCTTGTGGTTGTGGTCGTACCAATTCAAAGTCGCGTAAGCTTGCCATAAGTTTTCCTATTGTGTGAAATTCTTCAGCCGTTTTGCGGCTTTCAGATCTTGGTCAATTATACCTACTTTGTCTCGGTCAATGTTACCGTTTGCATCCAGCACGGACTCCTTATACAGACGCGGTAATCCGTTGGCGTCGCGGATCACTCGACCGCCATCTTGGCTGAATATGCCACGAAGTTTTGCTTTACCATAATCAACAACAGGTAGGCCATTCACAACATCCTTCATTTCAGCTTCGCCCACTTCTTGAGCAGGTGTGTACGTCTGCGAGGCACCTTGTTGCGCATTAGCAAATACACTGCGGCCAGCGGCGTTGCGGGACGCCTGCATATCAGCCTTGCGCGCCCAATCTTGGAGGGCTGCCATCTGCGCTTGCGGGTCCATCGCCATGAGCTGCTGCTTGTACGTAGTAGCCTGGCCGGTCTTCTTTGTGTACTCTGGGTCATTCTGATCAATAAACTGGCGCAGCATCTGCTGTTTGGCAGTGTCGTATCCAGGCTTGCCGTCTTTATCCATAGTAGGATAGAACTTGTTTATAGCGTCGTCGAGACGCTTATACCCAGTTTCTTCACGTTCATTTGCGTACTTGGCGTTCTCCATGTTCAGGCGGTGCATGTCCATCACGGCGGATAAGTTAGCACGCTTGTTGGCGGCCTCATTCTGCATGATGTTGTTCAGAAGCTGTGACTGCACGTGCTGATCTGTGTTGTAGCGCGACGTTTCCGCGGACAAGTTAGCATTACGCAGCGACACATCATTACCACGCTCAGAGGCCAGCGCGTTGCTGCGTTGTGCTTCTAGCGCGACCAACTGCTTAGCCAGATTACCTTGTCCATTTGCGCCATACTTACCACTTAGTTGCCGAGCCAATTGATCGTAGCGCGAATTAGTGTCATTGCCGGAACCCATCACGACCACTGACGGGCCGGTAGGCTCGGCAGGGCGGTTCCGCTGCAGCATCTCCAGCGCGGCATAATACGGCGAGCGAGCCGGTGCCTGGCCTGCTGGGGCTGGGTCACCTATGCCGACAAAATCATTTATACGACCGGTGCCATCGCTAGAGCGGCCGTAGATGTTGTTCTTGCCGCCGAAACCTCCAAGATTCTGGTACGTAGGTGTGCCTTGATTTTTCAGCACCATCTGAGCATTGCTCAGGTCGCTGGCGATCAATGGCTGGGCGTTTTGTATCTCAGTAGGTACGCCGCGGTCTTTCAACCACAAGGACTTGTAGTCCCCCAAATCAGCGGTAGGCGAAGCACTTGGCACTACGCTCTGAGCACTAGGTGCTGAGGGCATAGCGCTAGGCGCTGAGGGCATGGTGCCGCCGCGATTAGTAGTGGACTTCTGTGCTTCAAACTGGTCTTGCGGGGATGGTGCCATGAAGCCATCCTTGAACGCACGGAACTGCTGCCCCAGCATGGAGTTTTTATCCGTGCCTAATCGCGCAGCGTCATTAAGTCCTCGGCCTAGTCGTCCGGCTAAGCCAAAAGTGGCCGCATCGCCGACGTTAGCGGCGGCGTTCAAAACGTGCCCAAAGGTATCGTCGCCGAAAGTCTTGTCAGCATAGCCAGATGTCTCGTCGTCGAACGCCCGCATACCGCCCACTATGGGGGAGAATGCCATGTTGCCACGTACGATGGCCCCTGGGGCCGCTTTGACGGCACCGACCGTGGCGTTACGCGCCGTATTCCATGCGCCAGCCAGACGCCCTGTCTGTGCGGCAGGGGCAGCGGCGGCTTTTACCGCAGCCGATTCAACCGCCGCGGCGGCTGGTTGAGGCGCAGGTGTAGGAGCCTCTGGTACAGGCGGCGTGCGGCTGCGTATGAAATCCGCTCCTTCCTTGGATAATATACCTGGGGCAACGTTAGGGTTAGTTGGGTATGGGATCGCCATATTAAGTTCCTTCGTAGTTATGGTTCTCATTGCGCGACTGCGACTGCGACACACTGAACGACTCGGATTGCGATCCGGCCGCAGAGACAGCCCCAGATCCCGAAAGATTGGCCCCAACATGCACACCGGCCATAGCGCCAGCCGCCAGAGTAGATGCTATGCCACCCGCAGCTTTCAGTGCGTCTACCGCGACCGCAGCCTTACGGATGAGCTGCTCCATGTTCGATATGTATGCCTGGGTTTGCGCTTGATAGAACGCAATGTTAGAACGAATTTCTGCCTCTTTAGCAGACACCTCTAATTGTGCTTTAGCCGTTTCAGCCTGAGCTTTCGCAGAGAAACGCTGCGTGTCAGCGGTATATGCCTGGGCCGAGGCTTGTATTGTACCTAATTGCGCTTGGATTGTCGCCTTTTGCGCTTCAAGCGCTGATTGGTACCCCTCCAGCGCCATGCGGTTGCGCTGTATAGCCACTTCGGCTTTCTTTATACCGGCGTCCACCGCTGCTGTTTTCCCCTGCACCAGTGCGGAATACGCACGAGCTTCGGCGTCAATGATGCCTGCCTTGGATGTTTCTGCTTTCACTTGTGTGTCGTACACGTCGAACACTGTTTTTTGTGCGGCAACGCTCTGGGCGTAGGCTTCCACATCGGATTTGTATATCTCGATTTGGTTGCGTAGCACCTGTGAGCGGATTTCAGCACCTTGCATCTGGGTACGATACAGTTCAGTCTGCGACCTTAGCGCTTCGATCTGGGCACTATACACGGCGACCTTCTGCTTGTTGATCTCACCACGTGCTACTTCTGCCTCGATCTGTGCCTTAAATACCTCAACTTTGGATAACTCCGCTTGCACTAATGTGTTGAACACTTGTGCAGATACTTGGTAGCCATTCATCTTGGCGTTGAACAGCGCGACCTGCATATTGTACACATTGAGTTGCGTCTCGATTTGGTATTTCGCCGCATCAAAAGCCCGTGCTGCCTGGTTCAAGAAGATGTTGACCAGCACGTTTTCTGCAGCGACCGACTGCTCACAAGCGAAGCGAATGTTTTCGATTTGCCACTGAGCGATCTGTATTGTCAACTCGCGGTTTAGTCCCAGCTTCTTAGTGCTAAGTTCTAAGCGCATCTGATCCTCGCGGCTAGCCTGCATACCGCTTGGCATCGTAAAGCCACGCATTGAGTATTCTTCCGACATGGAATCGAGGTCACGACTTGTGGAAAGCTCCTCACGCTCGGAGGCACGGGCAAACATAGCGGCCTCTACTGCCGGGGGTATGCCACTGCCGCCAGACCACAAGGTGCGTACCTTATCCATCATTTCGTCTAAAATCTCCAACTTATAGGTCGGCTCCGCCCACTGCAGAATGCCGGGCAAAGCGCTGCCTTGGAACTCTGGTGCGGTCGCGCTAAAAGCAGGTAATGTTAGGCCAGCGAAAGTAGGTACGGACAGCTCCTGCATTGTCGGCATCGGTGGGAGCGCCAACGACGGAGCCGTAGGGTAGTCAATCGTGGTATGAACATTCGGACGTGTTGGTGCCGACGGCAAAGTAACTGTCGGAGCCGATGGTAAATTGAAGCCAGCAATAGACGAATGAAAGTCTGGTAAATTTATGTCCGGTATGTCCGGTGGGCTTTCCAGCGACGGTACGGTAGGCAACGCTGTACCAACCTGGCCAAAGGAAGTAGGGGATATACTCCCCAGGTCTAGCTCTACATTGACTCGGTTCTCGATCTTTGGCGGGGCCGGTAAGGCCCCAACGTTGAAATCCAGATCGACATTGCTCAGTGAGCTGATGGTGCTCATCGCTGTAGAGGTCAGCTGGGTAGCCGTCCCCTGCGCTTGGCTTATCCGCTGCCCTACTATGGACTCTACATCCTGCACGATAGCATATGCTGGTGGGAACGGGTTCGACACTATAACCTCCGATTTGATACTGCTAATTCTAATGACGCGCTGGCTACTTTAAAGTCAGCCCCAGCTACGTTGCCTATGGTAAAACGCCAATACCGGCCAAACATCCCTTTACCTGGGGTAATACGGCTATTACGGGGGGCCTCGGCGGTTCTTTGCTCAAGATTATACACGAACGGTGGGTGGTGAGACTCGTACGTCTCCACGGTCGTCTTCAGCGTGCCTGAGCTAGTATAGCCAAACCAGATGGTGTCCACCCGCTTTTGTTGCTCTACACCGAAGTCTACAAAACCTGTTTCTACCTTGGCGTTAATTGCGGCCCCGCCGTCGGTGCTCCCCACATGGGCATAGATACCGTCAGGCAACACTGTGTACAGCACACCATTGTGGAAGGTGCTCCCCAGGCTGGCAAAATTATCGTACAAGCTCATTGCGGTGCTTTCGGTGTTCATCACGAAGGCGCACATTGACGGGTCGGCATACCACACCTGTGAGGCGGCCGCGGCGACACTATCTACGTAGGTGAACGCCGTCAAGCGGGTAGTCACGTCTGAGGTGGCCGTGCCTGACGACACCACTGCGTCCTTGGCCGGAGCAATAACATAGGTTGCAGAGGTCGCCAGCGCATTCGACGACAGGAGTACTGTTGGTTTTACACTAAAGTTTACGGCCGATGTGGCTGTTGCGTTAGAGGTCAACAGCGAAGTGGTGGCAGGGGCGACAGCAGACACTGAGTCCCCAGCACTTAGTACTAAAACTTTACTATTCGTTTGAACAGACGCCCGGTCAGATGCGGTTGCCGTGGAGGATACACGGGAATATGGGAATACCGCAGTGGAGCTGGTTGATACACCATTGGACACCACCTTGTTTGAGAGCATAGCCAGCGTGACGGAAGCCGAAACCGCCGCACTTTCTGCTTGGTTATTACAAATGGTCTTGGCCGTAACAGCATCTACGGGCTGAGCGTTAGACACTAGGCGTGAGTAAGCTGTCTGCACAACCGAAGTCGAGGCAGTAGCGTTAGCCACGCAGTTAGCTGTAGCTTGAATGTGTACGCCCGAAGTGCTAAGCGCTAAGGACTGAGCTTGCACCATTATGTTTGGCACGGTTAGGGTTATGGCTAACGCGATGCTCTCTACTACTGCGCATTGACTTGTCATGTGTTCACACCTATAAATGTCGGAAGTCCGTCGTCACTTTCTGTTTTAACTGAAGTTGACCCTACCTTGAGCATCTCGCCGGAATAGCCTTTCATGTGGAAAGCACAGTCCTCGCCGAGAGCGCTATGGCCGGCATGCATGTATTGTATAAAGCCGGTGTCCGGTGCCGGGCTGGGGTTCATTATGCTGTCATGCATTTCGGCGCTATGTTCGCCTTGTTCCTGCCCAAATACGCCTGTACCGATGTAATACCAATCGCCTTTAAAGTCCGTACCTTTATCCCAGAACTTCTGCCAAGGAGTCCGTACTGGGGGCGATGCCGAGCATAAAGATTCTATGTCGTCACAGATACTGGCCCACCCACCACTGTCGGCAAATTCCTGACATGCGCCGCTCGTTATGTGGTCGTAGCACACTATTTTTCGGTTGGTGTGCTTACCACCACATACATCACGCGAACACCCTTTATCTTGGGGCCACGGTATGGGGTCGAGATAGAGGAGTTTTCTCCAACCGAAATAAGTGTTCGGGTCGAGCAAATACAAGTACTTCACCGACTCCGTTCCGGAACGTCCGCCGTCGTATTGCTTACCAACAAAGAAATAGTATCCTTCGCGTTCTTTGTCCGGCCACATGAACATTGAGTTCTTCGAGGACCCCATTTTAGTCTCGCTGGTGGTGTGCTCTTTGAACACTTTATTCCTCGCTACAAAACACCCTTCTGGGGCTTCGATGTAATCCCCAAACTGGGGTGGGTCGAACCCCATCGGGGACACAGTTATTTCAGTGGTGATTTCCGTGGTCGATAGGACTTCCCGCGGGTCTATGTCATTTGTGTAGGCCATTGGGGGGATGGAACGGGACCCCCTTATGGTGTGTATTGTCCAGCTACCCTCATACATACACTCGCCTGGGGTACGCGAATCTTCTGTCGAATCAATGACGTCCTGTTTGCTTACTCTGTAAAAACTAGCGACTTTCAAGCTGCCGTTCACGAACGTGACAAACATTGGCGTGTCACAGTTGGGTATTGAACTGCCATGCGCTGGGGCGGAATGACTGAGCAGCCCGCCTATAATCGGTTCATGAAACTTGAATGGTAGGAAACTATATTTTCCAGGCGGTGTGTACAACGCACCACGGCGCTGTATGGTGAGTTGCGCGGAGCCAGAGCCAATAGGCTCGCCTTGTTTCCGCTTCTTGTTTGTCGAAAGGCTTATTGATAGCTGGTACCAGTATCCATACTGGACTCCATCCGAATCGTAAGAATATGCCGTATTGTGAGCCTCTGATCCAGATGGAGAGAAAGCCCAGCCAAGCGCCGAAGAATAGGCCGATTTATCATAGAACTCTCGCATTTCTTCTACTGTCTTGAGCCTTAGTATATCACCAGAGGCTATTTTTTTCTGCAGCGCTCTTCCTGTAGGGAAAGTCTCGCCGGTTGGGAGCGCCCCAATAGCATCCAAGGCGGTCACCATATTGGTGTCGTTATTCTTAGTAGCGTCTTTCCGAAATTTTTCACTATCGGAGCCAGGGAATATCGGTAAAGGCATAGCCAGCACACCATTTTGTGCGCTTATCTCGACCAGCCATAACTCTTTTTCGTTCTTGTAAATCCCGTGTGTGCGCATGAAGCGGTAGTCGTACCTAACCTGCACACCGGTGGCTTTTATGTCCTCAGCGTATTTGGGGAGTGGGCCGGGTACGTTAGGATCACGGAGCATAGCCGGATTTATGCGGCCCAGGCCGAACAGCACCTGAACTACTTTGGCCATAAGGCCCGACCACATGGATGGTTTCGGCACCCGTGTTTGTGTGAAGACCACGGTGTCGCCCGGGCTACCCCATTCTTGCTTGAACTCGCCGGGTACGGGCACAGCCAAGCGCTTAGAACTTTGCCTGCCGGTTTCTAGTTTGCTAACTCTTGCGCAGGCAGCGTTAGGTTCCCAAGAGCGAAGTACTCGGAATTTCTTCCCATTCTTCTCCGTCGCGTCAGCTATGCCGTTAAACACCAGGCCGGAAAGGAAGTTCGGCGTAAGCGCCATGTCGTATTCCTCTTCGCCGACCTCGAGCTCGTTGTTTTCGGTGTCCACGTTTATGTGGATGTAGCCGCGCCCGCCAGCGTAGAGGGCGTAGATAGTGGCAAGGTCACTGACTCGGCGGTTCATAGAAAAAGTATCTACTCCTGCATTTTTTGCCACCGAGATGACTTTTTGCAGGAGTAGCTTGCCTTCCGGCACTAATTCAAGAGCCGCCCGTTTATCGCCCTCCAGGCGGATAGAACTGGCGAACTCTATTGACATTACGACACCTGTAACTGGCAGCGATAGCCTAACTGGAAGGAGTCGGTGGCGTACAACACGCGTGGGGTGGTGAAACGCGTGATTGACGCCAACGTACCAGTTACGGCACCTTTGGTCTGATCACTCAGCAACGCGGCACCATACACTGTGACGCTCGATGCGGTGGCGATAGTAAAGGTGCCTGGGCTGGCGTAGTTATCGATCGTGTTAGCCGACGGGGCAGCTGGGGTCCAAGTGCGACGAGTTGTCTCAGTATAGCCTTCGGTGACGCTGGTGATCTCACTGGCGGTGGCTGGAAACGAAGCTGCTGTGATTGTAGCCACAGGAGTGTAGTTGCCAGAGTATAGGGCTAAGTACCAAGTGGGTAACTTGGTGCCGTTATACAGGCCAGCGGACAGTAAGTAGATCAGGCCCTCGTTTGTCCAGATGTTGGCGTGTTCCTGCACATCCCCACCGTTCACCGACGAGACGTAGGTGCCTTTAACGGACAGGTTGTTTCGGGTGAGTAAGATCGAACCGTCTTCTTGGTGTTCATAGGCACCGGTGTCTAATGCGGCCATTACGGTGCGGGCTTGGTCTTTATTCATGCTTGTACCTCGTTGTTGATAGTTGAGTCAATAGCTGTACCAGAGGCGGCCACAGCGGGGGTGTTGACGGGGGTGATCAGCTGTTTGATGCCATCACGAACAACCAAGACAGACTTCCCACGCAAGCCAGGCGACAAGCGTATCCTCGTATCCTGCAAATTCGTGATAGTACCACTGTCTTGCCCCACTGAGTAGCCATTAACCCCTAACCAAGCTACTGTTGTATTTGGGGATTGTACTACTCTGTCATCGAAAAAACCAGCGGGGACACGTATGGCGGACCCCACCACGGCTCTGTTACTACTTACATAGGACTGTGTGAATTTAGTTGGGTCTAGGCCCGACAAGAACCACACGCCACGGGAATCACCGACGTACAGGCCGTCTGTAACGGGCTCCACGAAGGAGATAAAACCACTAAACTTGATGAAGTTGTGCGCTGGGTTGTACAGGTGCGGGCGGAGGGCGTCGCTGAAATACAGCGTGTCGTTCTTAGCGGTGTACAGCCTACCAGCCATCCAGGTTATGAAATCACCAGGCGGCATAGAACGCAAATACTTTGTGGTGCAGTCGCCGCCTCGCGCTGACTCAGTGACTGTGTATGTCGGGAATACACCAGGCACTTCGGCAGCAACATGGGGCACTTCGCCATCCGGATCGGACATATAAATACGTACCACGGTGCCGATAGCCAACGGGAATCCAGAGAAACGAACCCCGCCGCCGTTTGGTAAGTCAACGATTATGGGATCGGTGGCACCGCTCTCTTCCCGCCGGTCATCTAGACGAGTGAACACAAACGTATATCGCCCAGGCAACAAGCCGCCTGACACGACTGTGGGGGTAGGGGTCACCGGTAAGCCAGGCACACCAATTGGGCGGGCCACACCACCGTCAACGGGGAGCCAGCCGGTTGTGGTGCTGTTTGTCCAATACAAGTTGCCGTTATACTCCACGTAGGACACCGGATCGGGTGAGTTTAATGTGGCTACCGGTGTTTCCGTCATGTCGGGTTGCAGTCGGTTTAACGAAACCCCGTTGCAAACGAACATAGAGCCCCGCTGCGGCGCGGAATAGATGCTATGGTAGTTTGCCCCAGCTTTTGCGATAGAACGCCCCACACGTCGTTTAAACGCGCCTGAGCGCTCTATGTCTACATTGGTGGCGATGCGGACAGAACCTTTTGACATAGCAGTCTGTGTGCTGAGCATATCAATGCCAGTTACAGGGAGTGGGAACTTGGTATTCTGTGTCATTACGAACCTTACGAAATTTTTTAAAAAGTTTTTTTCAAAGAATACTTAAAATATTTTTTCTCTATTTTACTATTACTTTTTAATAGAAAAAGTGTAAGGATCGTAAGAAGTTATATAAAACAAGGACTTATTCCTTACGAACCTTACGAACCTTACGAAGTTACTTTTACACTCCCAATGGAACCACCCCCTAAAATTGGCAATGGGGCAACAACTTTGTCTGTACAGCCGCCAAAAATGATTACATTCGGTTTTCCTAACGAACTACTTTGTAAGGATTGTGTGGTAACCAAAGACCAAAAGTGTGGTATGTTTACTAACTCTCCGTTAATACCACTTGGTAATACTCTCCTGCCTATCCTAGCACTTGGCACTACGGACATATCATAGCCCGCTGCTTTTACCTTGTTTGGCTCCCATTTGCCAGGTTGGCCGACAACACTGCTGTAAAACCCACCAGGCGAGACTCGCATAGATATCAACGGTTTGGCTAACTCCGGCGCTGCAATTTCCAGCACACCGACATACCTAGTCCTTGGTGCTAAGTACTGAGTGCCAAATGCTTGGGAATAAACCCCTTTAGGAGCCACTACCAGGCTCGCTAAGCGTACTTTCATTGGGTGCAGGTAGTTATTATAGTCATCGATCCTAAACGTGTCATTACGCCATCCTGTAGGTGCCACGACCCTGTTCCGGAAATCGATCACCAGCGTGCCAAACAGCGTCTGCACACCCATGCCTACTTCGTACTTACGCGGATACCCTACCATGGCATTGCCCCAAGGGTTCGGCCCCCCTATCTGCGGATTACCGGAGTGCGGTATGCCTGACACCACGATGGTGCGGTGATAGCTGGAGATAGTGTGTAACCCTATTCCAGACGTATCCCTACCTTGTGTGGTCACCCTCTGTGTTTTATCCGTCGAGTAGTGCCCCACTTTGGGGTAACCGTATGCGTTCGCCGGTGCTATACCACGGTGGTCAAACTCAGCGTCCAGTGTGACGTACTGTGGCACCCCGAGAAAGACTACGTCGCCGAAGCGGATTAGGCGCATGCCTGACGGGCGAATGTACCGTGTCATCAGCTCGAACTTAGGCACGCCCCATAACGTAATACCATCCAACCACCCCGAACCATGTGTAGGCACCGGCCCGATCCTGCGATTCTGCAGCGATATGGTCGTATTACCAAACCATGGCCAGCGTGAGCCATCAGAGCTACTTCCAGATAACGTATCTACCACATGCCCCGCGTTGCCTGGCTGGTATCCGCCAGGTCGCTCTGAACCGGCCGGAGCGTAAATATGGAACGGAGTCAGCCGCGCTGCAATAAGAGTCACCCGACCGGGCTCTATGCCCCTAGCCGTTATGTACTGTGTAGCCGACAGCATAGGTATGCCAAACAAGCCGTCGAGAAAAATACCCTTCGGCTCAATCGCAGTAGAGAACACCCGAGGCACGCCAAACAACTCTTGGGTGTACCACGACGGGCGTATAGTCCGCAAATCTATCACTGCGTTACCAAACAAATCGAAAGTAAGCGCCACACTCGGTACTTGGATCGTCTGCTTCGACGGCGGGTCAGGCAGCAGATTACGGACCTGGTGCCCAAACGGCAGAGATATCGCAGAGATAGCACTAGGTACTAAGTACTTAGTTCTGTACGATATTATCGGCACCTCAAAAGCTGTGGCGACAAAACTTGTGGGGGCCACATAGCGGATCTTCGTGACTATCGTGGTTACGCCAAATTCCGTATAGGTGTACCCGTACGGACCCACCACACGGTTGCGGTTCTCGACAAACGGTTCCCCAATCGCTGGCACCGAGCGCACATTAAATGACGGTGGGCGTATCTCGCGCTTGTAGATGTACAGGTAGTGCGCACCCACTTCCCCTTTAATGGGTATGCCCACAGGGGCTATCGGATATGGGTTGTGCCGAACCTCTGGGAGTGGCCAGGCCACATCGTTGAACACGCTTGGATATACGCGACGAATGCCAAAACC
>JACCDG011529470.1_pt1 | contig 12874 bp, 32 predicted proteins | sample 7442471 | NCBI WGS metagenome assembly JACCDG01 (sample SAMN15323444, study PRJNA562643) | freshwater metagenome | isolation source: river surface water | place: USA:Blue River Watershed | collected 2017-08-17 | reverse complement strand
CAGATAAGCTTAAAGGATATCAGTTTGCTTTGGAAGCAGTGCAAGCATATCAAGAAGAATATGGTAATTTAAAATTTTCTCATTCTGACTTGCCTTTGGGGTAGGATAAATAATAAAACAGAATGAGAGCTAACCCTTCCAGTTTAGTAGTGTTTTCTGGGAGGGTTTTTTATATCTGGGGTTATAATATTATAACCCCAATGTCTACTAAAAATAAAATTTGCATTTATAGATGTTGTGGTATAATGATTCAACACAGGATGGGACGATGAAGACTCTAATGAAAGTGTTTGAAAAGATTTACTTTATTATGTATTTTTTTGTTGCTATTATCGCTGGTATAATTCTTTACCCATTGTCGTATTTGATTAGTAAAACCCATCATGAAGAAAGTGGTTATGACAAATGAAATACGTACTATATGAGATAACAGCTGATTATGATGTAATAATCAAATTGTCTTTCGAGAATCATACATATCTAAATGCTTTTATAGAACAGCATACAACAGAAAAGAAATACGAGCCAAAATTTCTTGTATTAGAGTTTGATTCAAATGATGAAATTGAATATCTTACGGAATATCATGGAATTGAACAAAAAAGCAGAAAATGTGTTGCGGACCAAAAAGAGTAATGATATACTAGATTTGTTCAAGAGGACTTCAGCCTTAAGAACAAAATCCAGAATGTGGTGATTCTGGGACTTCTGAGAAGAGTGTGTTGTTTCTCCTTACTGTTCGTATTCCGCTACACTCTTCTCAGAATAAAATTCCTAATTGATTTTTCGAAAAAATTTGTACGTGGGGTATGAACAAAGTTAATTAGGAAGGTTAGGGCGATTAGCTTAATGGTTAAAGCAGGGGACTCATAATCCCTTGAGTGGGGGTTCGAGTCCCTCATCGCCCATTGTTTCTGGTTGGTTGGTGTTTCTTTGCATGTCCATACTCCTCCCCTCATTGAAATATATGAGGGGATTTTTTTGCCATAGTTTATTTGGGGTGATTGAATAATCACCCCAAGCTTTTGCAATAAAATTTATACCTTAATTACTAGATAAATAGTTTTTTTGTTGTTTTTTATTAACGCAGTGGGTATACTTAGTATGTGATGAAAATCACAAACTAAAACAGAAAGTCCCTACTATGATGCAAACTGTTCATGATAGCCCGTTACTTCAGGAACATAAGCGACACCGTGGCAATCCAAATTGGGGTATTGCACGTCCTTATTCTGAAGTGCGGGAATGTATTAAACCATATCATTTCAAAACTGTCAAGCAATATTCTGAATGGGTTCGTTCAGAACGTGAGCAAGGCAGATGCGAAGATTTTCCTATTAATCCACAACTAACCTACACTCGCAAAAATGAATGGATTAGCAGAGAACATTTCCTTGGACGCACTGATGATATTCCATCACGTATTGTCCATGATGAAGATGCTAACATTCCTAACAAAATCTCATTCAAGAGCATAAGTGGAATAATTATGCAGATATTTGGAATCAAACGATTCTCATAAAACCATAAGGTGGCATCAAAAATGCCACCTTTTTTATTACCCAGCTACAGGCTGGGGCTAAAATATTTTAGCCCCAATTGATAAATAAATAATTTTTGTATCTTTTATCAAAAGACTCATTTTGACTTGCAAGATATATTCATTTATAGTATACTTTGAGTGTGGAAATCAAGAGATTGATTTCTAGGAGAAACAAAAATGAAGAATGAATTTTCACAAGAGCCTGAACCACAAAAGTCGTTCAGAAAGCCAATCACTCGTCGTCGTGGTCGCCCTGCAAAGACCTATTTTTCATTGCAAGATACAATGGAATATATCAGCACTGAAAAGTTTGTCAACCTTACACAGTATCGCAATTGGGTAATTGAGCAAAATCTCACCCATCTTTTCCCACTTGCCCCTAACACATACTACAAGGGATATCCCGGTGTTGATGCATTCCTTGGCAACCCTCCCGGAACTGCCATGAAGAGTGTTGTAGCAATCCTCACCACTCCTGAGAATCGTGCTAAGTCACTTAAGGTGCGCCGTGAAAACCGCATCAAGCGTTATGAAGAGATGAAAGCAAAGGCAACTTTGAAGGTTTCTGATGAGAAACCAGTAAAGCAAGTGAAAGAACAGCCAACATCCACAAAACCTTCTCTATCAGTGTGTTTTGAGGTGCTTTTAGAGCATAATGTTACATTCTCCACTCTCAACAAGGTGAACAAAGAGATGGCAAACATCACACCAAAGGAAGCAAGAGATATTACCAATGTGTTGCTTGAATTCCTAACCAAGCAAGATACGGTAAAAGCCTAATCAAAAACCCCGCAGAAATGTGGGGTTTTCTACTTGACAAGTTGCATCTAATAATCTAGAATCTAATCAGTACTTGTTACTAAATAAATAATGCGAGTGTAGAATGAAAAAAATACCCATTTCCAACTTTCGGAAAAAGCATGGTTCAGAGTTATTCAATGAGATATCTAAAGCTGTAAAGAAAAGCAGTGTAGATTCACACAATCTGAAAAACTCTGTTATTAACATAAATCATATTATCCGTTTACTACCAGAGAATGAAATCAAATCCAAATTTGTATACTGGTCATCTGGATATGATTTCGCAGTTATTGATGTAGTATAATTTTTCTGGGGTGGTATTATTACCACCCCATTTTATTTTGTCAAATAAAAAAATAAATTTGCACACGATGTGTATTATGATATACTTCTTGTGAGGTTAACATGGGACTAGATAATTTTTGGAAGAAGAACGAAGATGAATTTGGTATTGTTAAAGCTAAGTTGAAAGTTTGTGGTGCAATGCTAAATGATGATGATGATGAAAACTATTCATTTCGTGGTAAAGTCTATGCCAGAATTATTCAAGATATCACTATGGTAAATTTATATGATGATATAATACCTCATGAAACAGTGAAACAAATGGCTGATGATTTAGAAGCCACTGAGTTTCGTCCAGAATATATAGCTCATTATGACATCGAAAAAGATGAGTTTGATGACCTAGTTAAGATGTTCAGACTACATGCTGATGCTGGTCATTATTTAGTAAGCAGTTGGTGATATGCAACCAATTACTATAAGAAAAACATTGGCCAGGTTGTGTTATTATGCAAGTAAGACACAAGAAGGCGAAGAACATTTAAGTATATTGAAATCTATGGATTTTACCCAGGAAGATTTTCAATATATGATTAGCAAAGCAGCTGAGTTATCCAATACAGGTGATTATGATTTGGATGTCGTGCTTTGTGATAATGTACATAAAAGTCCAATAGGTGGTTGTCATATTACCAAAGACGGATTGACAATTGCGTGGATTTAGTGTATAAAATACTCAACGCAGTGAAAATATCCCCTTCATCATTGCGCAAAAAAAACAGACAAGAAACCTCCACTTGTCTGTTTTTTATTTTAATAAAATAGAATCTTTGGGGTGATAATATTATCGCCCCAAGAATAACTTTTTACCAATATTTGACAACTAATATAAGATGGGATATACTATCTCTGTTATGATTGTATCCTTTGAAGCATCTGCTAATGTAGATACCACACTTTTTGGTTATTTTTCTTTGAAGTATGACCAAGACTTTTTCCAAGATATCAAAGAAAATCTTATTGATATTAAAAAAGATGATTTGCTCTCTTTTTCTATCAGTGAAGATGATATCAAATTATTATTTGGTGAATATCATACGATTAGAAGATTCATCAAGATTGCTGATGTTGAATTGCAAAAATTCACTGATGTATTCAGCCTTGAGTTTGACAGCGTATCATTGAAGAAATTCAAATCCGTAAAGTTAAATATTGATAAAGATTATTTTTACTTTACTGGAATTTATGAATCAGCACGACACAAAACCATAGAATTCCAGTCCTTGAATTTTGATACAAGATTCATTGATTCTTTGCACAAGACATACAACAAAAAACTTTGTGTGGTATCATAAGGTATGGAATCGAAGACTTATGTTTATTTCTTGAAAACAGGAACTGGTTACGAACTTACTGGTGATGATGTAATACCGGGAATCAAAGGATTTATTCATCAAGACAATTCATTTGTAGTGAATTATTCTTTTAGTGATTTGAGCAATTCCATGCTATTTTTTGTTTATGAATGGGATAATACAAGAAGAGATTTCAAGACTGTATTTGAGACATATCGAAAAGAGCTGGTGCTTATGGGAATGTACAAGCACATTGACAACCTTCCAGAAACAATCAAAAAGAAGATACTTGAAATGTATGTCGATGATAGTGAAGAATTGGAGCTAGAAAAAAATGCAAACTCGTGAACAAAAACTAAAGTATCTTCATAAGACCATTGAAACATTATGGCATGGAGTATCAGATACTAAAGAAGGCGATTATCCAAAAATCATTAGACTATATAAGGAAGTGTTGTCTCTAGATTATCATGACAGAGAAGCATGGGAAAATATGGTTTGGCTTATGTGGTCAATGGCTGTAAATAAAAAAGATACAGTATGGCTTTTTGAAGCAGAGAAAATGGCTAAAAGATATCTTGCTTTGAATCCTAATGGATATCGAGCATATGAATATGTTGGGCAATTTTATCGTATTATGATGGTAGATGAAAGACTTGCGGTGAGATATTATGAATCTGCAATTAGATGGAAAGATGCTCCTAAAAGCACTCATCATTCTCTCATTAATCTTGTTGCTAAGACTGGTGATAAAATAAAAGCCATTGGGTATTGTAAGATGACTCTTACTAGATTCCCCAATGACCCTTATACTAAATCAAAAATCGAAACGCTTAAGGCACGATAGATAGTTTTTCAAAAGGAATAGAAATTGGTGCTCCTTGTGTCTTGTTATCTTTCATTCTGATAACTACAACATAAGTTTTATCTTTATGTTTATAATCATCAAGCACACTACCAGTTTCTATTTCTTTATGTCTATCTAACCAAGTTACTGTGCTTCCCACTGGAACTGCTCTTTCTTCAGTTCTTGAAATAATTTCAGAATGTAAAATTGCATTCTTTGTGGTCAACTCGTCAATATCTTCCTGAAGTTTATGATTCAGCTTTTGAAGATTCTTGTCACTGTCTCTAAGATTGGTATACATCAAAGTTATTACACCACAAAAAAACAATAACACTGTAAACCCAACACCGAGTATTATAATCGTCATTTTCTTTGTCTCCTTAATTGTATTATACTAATATGAAAGAAATAATCACTGCTATACACAAAAATGGCACTTTTCACAATAATAAGATTATCAGGCCTCACTTAACTGATAGGCTTGGACTTAGACTTGATTTTCCTGAAGGTTCTAAATGTATACTCTGGACTAATGGCAGAAAATATTATGCTCGTTGTGAATCTTTTGGAGCATTCTTTACAGTAAACATCCCACAAAAAATTGGTGATGATATCTGGCTAAAATTTAAAACAATCTTTGAAGGAAATTATTCCTACGAGGATTTGTAGGGTGATAATATTATCACCCTAATCCCAAGCTGTCCAATAAAAAAATAAATTTGCAACCTCTGTATATAATGATATACTTAAGCCACGAAAGGTTACTAAGATGACAAAATCCGAGGTTGTTTCAAAGATTGTTGCTTCAGTAGAGAAGCATATTGGTTGTATTGATAACACTGTCAATACCAAGATTGCACTTAATAATGCTACATTTGCATTAACTGAGAAAGTAAACTCTGTATACAATTCTAGAGATATCAAAGAGCTGGGCTCTAATGCTGAGATTCGAAATGCTAAGATTTCTCTTGAGACTGCTGTAGAGTCACGCTCTGTTCTTGAGTTGGAAAATCAATTAGAGATTGCTCGTGCTGAAGAAGCAAAAGCAAAAGCACACGTTGACCAAATGCGATACATTGTACGCATCCTAGAAGCGAATATAGAAGAGTAGTCATTAAGGGGATTGAAAAATCCCCTTGCTTTTCACAATAGTATAGAGTAGAATATAAGCATGAAACCACACGTTATTATCAAGCGTTTCTTGACCACTACAGGTGATACATTTTACCAAGTGTATTTGCGTAATGGCAGTGAAGCAAAACTCATCCATTGTTCCCCATTCAAACAAGGCTCTTATCAAGTAGCGCATCGTAAAGCAAAAGAAACAGATTTGCCATTGTATGAAGTAGTTTACACTAAATACACAGATGAAAATGGAATCTTTCATCTTGCTGAAGACAAAAATGTTCTAGTCAAGATAGACAAAACAGTAGTCGCCTAATCAATAAATCCCAGGAGAAATCTTGGGATTTATTTTATTTGCATACCTTCACTTGGGGTGGTAATATTACCACCCCAAAATATTTTGTCAAATAAATTATTTTTATTGCACAGTAAGTATATTATGGTATACTTACGTCATGGATATCAAATACGATTTTCTTTACCTTGGGCCTAACCCATGCGAAGAGCCTTGTGCTGACATGGAAGACTATGCTGAGATGTCAAAAGAAGTAAGACGCTATGTGCAACTTTTGAAGGACTGTTTTGTCAATGCGCCTGATAGTTGCTACTTTGGAATTGTTTCAGAGCGTCATGAGTTTGGTACATACAAAGAGGCTGTAATTTATTTTGAGCATAAAAATAAAGAAGCTATGGACTTTGCTTTGTTTGTAGAATCAAACAGCCCTAAGACTTGGAAAGATACTAAGAAAATTGTTTGGAAACCAGCCTTGACAGTGTAGTATATAGTGGTATACTTAAGGAGTAAGGAGATAGAGATGGATTACCTTGAAGCAGAATTGGAAGCAAGAATTTTCCCAAGTGTTGACCTCGACCCAAGAGATTGGGAAGAGGATAGTGAGCCTTATGAGGATGAATCTTGGATGGATGCTGATGCTCTCGCATCAGCAGGTTTTGGAACCGATGAAGACTATGGTGGTTATGGTGGAGACGAATAATCTCCACTACCACATCCCTTGACGAAAGTCGAGGGATATTTTTTTATTTGCATAATAGCTCTTGGGGCTATAATATTATAGCCCCAGCTTGCTAACAAAAATAAAATATTTATTTGCTTGATGTCTCTAGTATATTATGTTATACTTATCTTGTAAGGGAGGTTGATATGAGACCAATGAGAAACAGTGACAAACTTAGATTGCATATTGATGCAATGAGAAATCAGATTACATCATTACAAGATAGTAAAATTGAAGCAGTGATAAACAAACAATTTACTCTTGTAGAATTACTTGATATACAAATCGAGTGTCTTACTGATAGACTAAAAGCACAAGTGGATATTGTAGATATTGCTGAAAACACCGAACCAAGACATAAAAACTGGTGGCAATCATTCAAGTCTAAAGATAGACTAGAATCAATAATGGATTAAAAAATATTCCCCCTCAGAAATGAGGGGGATTTTCTTACGCTGTTTCATCTAACTCAGAAATAAACCTCAACTTGATTAATAAGTTTTCAGGCGTTTCTCCTAAAACTTCAGCAAATTTTACTAAAGATTTACTATTAGGCACTCTGATACCATTAAGCCAATCAGAAACTTTAGGTTGATGTACACCCATTTTTTCTGCTATTTCTCTCTGCGACATACCTTTTTGCAACAAGATAACTTCAATTTTTTTACGTTTCATAAAGACTCCTATAATGGTGGTGATAATCTATTATACCATATGCCCACCACCTTTATTATTGCGAAACATTCTGCTTGGGGTGATAATATTATCACCCCAGAATAGCATATATAAAAAAATAAATCCCTCTTTTCAGAGGGATTCGATTTAGTTGATGCTCTTAGAAAGTTCTAATATTTCTGCTAGTTTGTAAGGATGCATTTCTAAAACTTCTGATAACTTACATAAGTTTTTAGGACTAAGATTTCTATTTCCATTAAGCCAATCACTTACGTGTGGTTGTTTACATCCCATCTTCTCTGCTATCTCTGCTTGTGTCATACCTTTTTGTAACATAGCCAAATGTGCCTTGTTCTTCATAAAGAACCTCCTTAGTTTGATATCCTATTATATCGTTGTATACATTATGAATCCAGTAAAAAATATTATTGCAATCTTCTGTATAGTTTGGTATATTGGAGTGGGAGAACAGGAATGAAGCAAGTTTTCTGGATGACATCTGATGGTGATTGTTTAGGGCAATGGAATCACTTTCATCATTATGAAATTTTAGTGCAAGACATTACTGGTTTTACCATGTCAGAAGATTTATGCAGTACAACTGTCAAATACATGGCAAAAAGATTATCAGAAACTAAATATCAAAAAAGATTTAGGTCATTATATACTATATACGAGAATGAATACAATAAGTTAGTAGAAGATTTCAAGAACCACTCAGAAACAGAAGGATGGATAGGAGTTCAAAATGAAAAAGAGAAAGTATATTGAAGAATTGAATCTTGCATCAGGTACAGAAATGATGCGAGCTAGTAGACAAAGACCACTAGTGTTTAAGGATAAAACCAAATACACTAGAAAAGACAAACACAAAAATCGCCAGGATAAAAGTTCTGGCGATTCTTTATTTCTGGGGTGATAATATTATCACCCCAATCCAACTTGTCAAATAAAAAAACCAGCCGAAGCTGGTTAGAATTCTTCTTGAACATCTATACCATTATCTTCACAATATTGGTATATTTCTTTTTTTCTTTTTTCATCTCGTCGCATTACAAGTTGATTACAAGAATCATACAGACAATAACTGTTTCTACTTTTGCGAATAAACCAAATAACGATAGGGCAATCATCTAAAAACATATTTAAGATAGGGTGGGGAAAATCCCACCCATCCTTTCTTTATTGGATATCTACTGAATCTACTTTACCATCATGTTGATAAGTTACAATGGTCATATTGTCAGTGTCATCAATGTGAATCTCATCCACAGATACAGTGTTTGCATCATGGATTTCCACGTAGTCAATTTCGCTTTCCATGTTGCAAGTGGTGTCAATCAAAGCATCACGGAGTTGTTGCCATTGTGCAAAAGTGAATTTCTTAAACTTTGCTGGGTCAAGTTCTACACTCTCACAAGCATCAGCAAAATCTGCTTCATCAATTGTCAACTCAAAGTTGGCTGTTAAGATACCACGAATTGAAAGTTCCATCTCCATCTCCTTACACATAAAAGTATACCACAATATACTAGACTGTCAAGAACTATTTTTTTATTTGACAAAATAAAATGGGGTGGTAATAATACCACCCCAAAAAAATCCCCCTTATAATAAAATAAGAGGGTTGTTGAATAGCAACTAGAGGATTACAAGAATAATATATCACTTGCAATCCTCTTTGTCAAGTTTAATTTACGGCTCTTGTGTGACAGATTACACAGTCACCAAAAATACCAATTGAATCATTGTTGTATGCATTCTGGTAAAGTTTAGTTGCGATAGTGTTAATCACTGGAGAATTTTTGCACAGTGCCTCTTCATCACAAATGAGAATCATATCATCATTGAGACGTGCAATCTCGAAATAGTCAAAGTTACAAGCCTCACGTACAGATTTCATTTCATAAATCTTGTAGCCTTCATGTTCTACTGTTGGGTTGAAAGGTACAACATCACCATTTGTTCTAATGATAAAACCTTTACCACTTTGAATCTGTGAAAACATCACGCTCATAGCCAACACTGGAAGTCCAATCATCGTATACCTCACTTACAGAATAAGTATACCAGTTTATACAGGCATTGCAAATTTATTTTTTTATTTGACAAAAGAAATTGGGGTGGTAATAATACCACCCCAAGGTACAAAAATTATTTGTACCAAGGAGTAATTTTTTCTGAAACAATGAAAAGCTCGACTTCATCATTGACTACCTTGTATCTCATAATGCAATAATTACTACCACATTGACAAAAAGGTGCCCAAGCATTCCACCCTAAACAATCAGGCTGACAGGCATCACTCTCAAAGTGATGCCATTTCTCTTCAGCCAAAATTGCAGAGTATTTTTTGAGAAATTCATGGCGAAAAGTTCTCAAATTATGCCTCAACAATTTCTACATGGTCTTTTAGTCTGAACACTGGATATTCACACCAGCCTGATTGATGTGATTTGCCTGTGTCTTCAAAATGTCCAGACTTCAGAATTTCTTCTTTCATAGAGCCAGCATCATTACTGTTGAAATGAAACTCTCTAGAATCAATGTCAGTGTCTGGAAGGTTAGCAGAAATTTTTACAAGTGGCATTCCATCTTGAAATAATTGGATGCCGACATGACCATTGGAATATCTACCAATCTTTGCGGTAGCCCAACCAAATCTTGTGATGAGTTCAATTTTTTGCATTATACTGTCTGCTCCATGTTTTCTTTTGCTCTGTTAAAGATAGTATACCAGTCAATACTTGCCCATGCCGAAAGAAATAAATCTCGCCCGTACAAATTCATTTTATCAGGATTGCACAAATCTTTAATGTGAAACTTAATATATTCTTCACCATGTCCATTACTTAGCATCTCTACAATTTTATCCATATGAAGGACATTGACAGACCAAGTAGCCTGATTCTTCCAACCGTTGTAATCACTCATGGGTTAAGTATACCACCTTATATAATAACTGCAAGAAATATTTAGTGCCAGTAACTCTTAGTCTTTACTGGTTTTTCACCAGACATATAAAATTTCCTAATTCTACCTTGATTGTATGTCCAGCGTCCAACCAAATCACCTAGTGGATTTTCGTCAGTAGCTTTGTAAATAGCAAAATACCAGCCTTCAAGTGCATATTTTTTAGCAGTTTCTTTTGCCTGAATCAAACTAGTACAAGGGCTTAAAGACTTGGTATTTCTCCAGTCTTCACCAATAATGATTCTGTATAGTGTCATGGAATAAGTATACCATCTTATACCCAATAGTCAAGATAAATTATTTTATTTGACAAAATATTTTGGGGTGGTATTTGTACCACCCCAATTTGATGATTGTAAATAAAAAAGAGGGAGCTTTTTGCTCCCTTTACACTACTTTTTTCTGCGCTCTTCTTTTTTCTCTTGGAAACAATCCTCACAGGCTACATACCATCTGTTAGTCTCGTCCCATCTCCAACATCGACCTTCACCTGCTTCAACATAGCAAGCACAATAACAACACTGTTTTCCATACTTGTTTTTCATAACTACCTCCACAGTAAATATACCAGAATATACCTTAGATGTCAAGAGCTGATATAAAAGAAAAATCCCCCATTTCTGGAGGATTTTATTATTTAGCGTAGTCAGTGCTTTGTCTGGTAGTGCTTCTAAATATTTCTGCTATTTTGAACGCTTCAGAAAGATATGAGTGTATTGCACTAGTCAAAGCCAAAGATGATAAGTTATTATCAGTAAGTGTTTTGATTGGCATAGAATATTTCAACTCTGTGTCATCATCGAGAAAATGGTAGACATCTGCTTCAATAGCATCCATTGTTGGACTTATAACTATATCAATAACACCATTGCCATGCACTACACTTAGAACTATGTCTTTATGACCAAATTCTATCGCTTGCTTTACGAACTCTTCTGTAGTATCAACAGTCTTAAAGCCTTGCCTAGAGAATAACATATTGGTATTCTTTCTTTCCTTGTAATTCTCTTGATGATTGTACCATAACCATCCATATACCACACAATAAACCTACACCAGCAAGACATCCTGCAAACATCATAGTGGTGTGAATGTTGCCACCCAAGATGTATTCAATTATCATAGCAATTGGCATGATACATATAACACTCATTGCCATAACAGAAATGCATTCTAGTAATGTATATAGTACTTTGGGCATATGCTTTGTAATCTGCCAAAACGCAACAATACCACCACCCCAAATAACAACATACAACAAACGATTAACCATATCTAAAATCATCCTGCTACCTCCCAATTTTCAGCCAGCACATCTTCGCTATTCAATCTATAAGAAGCCCAATTAATTATATCGCCTGTTGTGAAAATGACTTTGAATTTCAATCTTTCATTTTCCAACTTGACAAAAACAACAGTATTTTTGTCATTATAAGGTTTTGTTCTTGTGATTGTTTCACCAGACTTTAAAGCTGGCAATACCTGTTCAAGTTTCATAGAGTAAGTATACCATAATATACAAGTCGTGCAACAAAAAATATTTTATTTGACAAAATTTATTGGGGTGATATTATTATCACCCCAAATAATGAAATCCCATCTAATTTTATTTAGACAGGATTTCATTTTTTATTCCACTACTTCCCAATCGTCAGACATCAAGTCTTCCCATAACCATCCCATTATAGTAACAGTATCATCAGGGTAATGACAATATTTTATACGTTTATTATCATATGTTTCTGATGTAACTACAGTTTGGTCAACAAAGCTTTGAACATATTCATCTTTTGCCCAATGTTCTCTTTTAATTTTTACATTGCCTTTTTGCAATAACTCCAATGCTTCTAATGCTGTCATCTCATTACCTCGCTTACAAGAGTAGTATACCATTATATACAAGCTGTGCAAGAAAAATTAATTTATTTGACAAAAGGATCTGGGGTGATAATATTATCACCCCAAAACAAACAAACCCCCAAGAAAATTCTTAGGGGGTTCATCTGATGGTTACACTTAGGAGGTTTGATTCGTGGTTAGCTGGAGTTCAACCAGTACGGAACCAATGGCAGTTCTTTCGATGGACTCTGCCTCCGATGTTGCCCGTGTCTCATAAAGAGAGCATAGCACCCAACCACAAATCATTATACTTGGATATATTGTTTGCGTCAATAGTCTCCAAGGGTTCAGTAAAAGATTGTGAACTTAATCACCCCAAGGTTGCTACCCTTATTTGAATCTCGCAATAGATTCT
>JACCDG010591175.1_pt1 | contig 12878 bp, 11 predicted proteins | sample 7442471 | NCBI WGS metagenome assembly JACCDG01 (sample SAMN15323444, study PRJNA562643) | freshwater metagenome | isolation source: river surface water | place: USA:Blue River Watershed | collected 2017-08-17 | reverse complement strand
GCATTGCAAAACACCAATATGCCCAGAGTCGATGAGGAAAAAAATCCGTTCATCGGATCGATGGTAAATAGTGCAATAAATGGTGCAGGAAGAATGGCGAACAGCACACTGGTAAACCCTCTCTTGAGCGCAAGTAGCGCAATGTCGGGATTTGAAGCAAAGTTAAGTGAAGAAGATAAGAAGGCGGCAAAAGAGCGCGTGAGCAAAATGAACGACCAAGAGCGTGCGGCAAAACTTCAGCAGGCAATTATAGGAACCACAGAGAACTCTCTTGAGGACGCCGCAGATGCAAATCATTTGAAGAGACTTTTGTTGACAGATGGTGATTTTGCAAAACAATATAAAAAGACTGTCGGTGATGCAGATTACAATAAACAAATGACAGCTATCATGAGTCAAGTGGAAGCTGAAGGCGACGACCTCTCCATAGAAAAAGCGGCATGGGATAAAATTCGTACAACACATGCGGATCTCTATTTAGCGGCGGCTGGAGAAGAGAAAGCAAAGAAATTCATGGAATCCGATGATTTCAACGCGAGAAATATTGGCAAGGATGCACTGGAAAACGAGAAGCTTATCATGGCACTCGCTTCAGTTACAACAAACGAAAAGGTAAACGGAAAGTTCCAGACACGCATCGACCAGCTGAACGACAAGCAAAAGGAAAAAGTTGCGGCAAGATCAAAGAGCGTCTTGTCTCAATTCAATGACGAAATGTTTACCGAAAAACAAGGGGCAACGACTGGCGCAGGAAGTAAAGACGCAATCGACGATCACATGCGCGCCTTTTCACGCATTGAAGGTGCAGGCTCGGTAAGTGCTGAGCTTGGTAAAAAAATCGCCGATCAATTGAAAGAAATTGAAGGAGATAGCGAAAGAAGGAAGAAATTCAATGAAGATGAAATCGCCGCAATTCGTAAGAGGCTCATTGACTCTAAGGTAGATTTGAAAGAGGCATTTGGTGGAAACTTGCCGTATGATGCTCAAAATGGCTATGCAATGAGTGCACAGCAACGAAAGTCCGTTCGCGCACTCGTAAGTCGAGATGCGTCGGTAATTGTAAAAATGGATGATCAAGCACTCGTGCGCGATACCGATGTTGCAAAGGAAGTATTTAATGCGCTTTCAAAAGAATCAATTGCAAAAATAAAAGAACAGCTTGAGGCTAATGCTCTCGATCCAGCGGATGCAAAAGAAGCTTTGGAAAGAACGCGAAGACTCATTGAGCAGATCGAAAAGAGAGAGTATCAGAAATCAGGAAGAAATAAGCAACAGATAGAGGGATTAGGAAAAGAAATGCAAGACGCTACCGCAAGACTAAAGAGATCTACAGATGAAAAAGAGATTCAAAGATTGCAGGCAAGAATAAAGGCTATCGAAACAGAGCGTAGCGAAACATTTGCCAAGATGGACAAAGAAACGATGGACAAAGTTAAGGCATTACGTGCGGCCCAGGAAGCAACCCAGCGCTATATTTAACGACATATGTCTCTCGTATCGTTGCTCGCAATTCCTCATGTAAAAAAGTTCTTACAAGATGGAGATGTATACCTCGAACTCCAAGAACTTGCAGAAAAACACGCCCTTCCCGAAGGGCGTGTTTCAGAGCTTCTCGATGTAACCGACGCCATTCTCGACGAACAAATTCAAGTAAGCGAAATGCCGGCACTCCTTCAAGAGGCATTCGGACTCTCTGAAGAAAACGCAAATGAATTTGCGCGAGAAATTGCAGAAATTCGCTTACTTCCTCTTGAAGAATTTCTTCCGGGAGTTTCCGAGCAAATTTTGGCATGGGGCGGAAAAGTACAAGAGCAAGGAAGAAGAGTAGAAAAAGAAAAAATAACCGGAGGAGATCTTGCAAGAAGAATTGTCAACAAGCTCTCGCTCCCATTCTCGGACCTGCTCGTAAAAAGACTAGCTTTTCTCATTGAACAACGCGCGAACAATCAAAAAACAGAAGAAAGTTTACGCACGTTTTTCGGAAGACCGGTTACCATTGGTGGTCTTGAATTACAAAAAGAAAAAATCGACGTCCTCATGGAAGAGGTGCGTAATCGCCTCAAGGGTTCGGTAATTATTCAAGAAGAGGAGAAGCTACAAGAAGAGAAAGGAAGGGAGGGGGAAAAAGAAGAAACTACGAGTGAAGAAAAGAATACGTGGCTCGAAATCGCACCCTCGCACGAGGTTGCTTCGGAGGTGCCCGTTATTTCCTCGCCAGAAAAAGCGCAAGAACAACTGCGTCAACGCACAGAGGAGAAGAGGAATATAACCGAACGCGCACTCCTTGAAGAAAGCCCAGAGCGCATTGCAATGAAGAAAGCGGAGAAGGCAAGAAAAATGCAGGAGGCAATAAAGGTAGCATTTCAAGAAGCTATCGACAGTGCATTGGAAAAAACGCAAGCATTGCGCGAGAAAAGCACTATTCCTTCCGCGGCATTTGCAGATATTGCAGGAAAAATGTTCCGAGGAATTCGCGATCAATATCAAACACGAGACGTTCTTGAGCGCGATTATAAAGTGCGAGGAGACGATCTCGCGCAACTCATGCAGCACCTGCTCGATGCCGAAGGCGCGTATAAAATTGCAGGAGATGCACTTGAGAAAATAGAAGCGGGCGCGAGAAAAATTTCAGATAGCGATGCCGAAAGTTGGGAGGCGGAAGAAGCAGAAAAAGGAGAAGCGCGATTCCGTGAGCTTACCGGACACGCAGAAAAGCCCGCTCCCGCAACAATAGAGCTTACCGTAGGAAGCGTTCCTCCTGTGCAAGGAGAGGGCGGAAGCGGAGCGAAAAAGGTAACCGATATTGTTGCAGGCAATAAACTCATGGGCCCCATTGAGCAATTAGGAACAATAACACTCGCCGACTTCCGCAGACTCTCTACAAACCCCGAAGAAGCAGTAAGAAAAATGGAGGCACTTCTTCAAGCGCTACAAAAAACAAGCTACGAAGATCGGGTGCAGGGTGTACTTGCATGGAGAAAGAGTCCGCTTGCAATGCTGTATGTTGCACTCATGACAGAATCGCTAAATACCGGTGTAGCAGTTGCAGAAATTACCGCACGCAGAAGAGCACAAGGGCAAGAAAGTCTTGGCCCTGCAGAAATGCACGCACTTGCAAAATGGAACGAACAAACAAGATTTTAAAGAAGACGCACATGCTATACTTGAAGCATGTCGCGTTCACAATTTGTCGTACCACAATTTCTCGACGTTGAGCCTAAAATTCTCGGCCCAATTACACTCCGACAGTTTCTTATTATGGTCGGAGTAATTGTGGCTGAATTTTTAGTATACCGAGTTTTTCTTAGTCTTATTCCCATGATTGCCGTGGGTGTACCTATTGCGGCTTTTGGTGCGGCATTCGCCTTTGGAAAAGTAAACGGACAACCATTGCACTATATCGTGCTCAATCTTCTGCAATACATAAAAAAACCTGCACGACGGGTGTGGGACAAAACGCTTTCCGATAGCGATTTACAGGTATATCTCAAAAAAGAAGTAAAAGAAAAGCCTCCCGAAAGATTTAAAAAAGCACCTCTTGAAACATCACGACTCGCCGAGCTTACCCTCATTGTAAATACAGGAGGCGTATACAAGGGCGACGACGACCTGCCCCCTCATACCTAAAATATGACAGAACAAAAAAACGCACTTGCAAAGCCAAAAGCTGGTCCTCCTACACAGCGATTTTTAGACATCGCAGAAATTCGAGAAAACGTTGTCGTCATGAAAGATGGCACGCTCCGCATGGTGCTCATGGTTTCGAGCATTAACTTCTCTCTAAAAAGCGAAGATGAACAGCAGGCGGTAATTCAAGGCTACATGCAGTTTTTGAACAGCCTCGATCATCCATTGCAGGTATGTATCCAGTCAAGAAAAATGAACATCGACGGGTATCTTGCGCGCCTTAAGGCACAAGAGGAAGGAATTTCAAACGAATTACTAAAAACACAAATTCGAGATTACACATCGTTCATTAAAGAACTTGTTGATTTGGGAGAAATCATGCAAAAGCGATTCTTCGTGGTAATTCCGTACGATCCAAGCGAAAGAAATGAAAAAGGAAAGGGATTCCTCGGAAAAGTACAAAATGCAATTTATCCAGCCATGATTGTAAAGCTCAATACAAAACAATTTGAAGAGCGACGATACGCAATTACCCAGCGCGCACAAATAATCGCAGGAGGCTTGGAAAGCATGGGGCTTTCAGTAGCAATGCTCGATACGCAAGGACTCATCGAGCTCTATTACAATTCATACAACCCCGAAGTAGGAGAAACACAGCCACTCGAAGCAATCGAAAAATTACACGTTGAAACAAAGTTGATGTAGCGTATGGCATTCAATATTGAAGACCTGAAAAAACAGCAGGCGCAAAAAATTGCAGTCGCACCCAAAAAGCTCTCTCCACAAGAGCAGAAGCTTGCCGAAGAGCGCGCAACACTCGCCGAAGAACGTGTCTATCGAAGAGGAACGGTATCCATTCGCGACCTCATCGCGCCGTCTGCATTTGAAATACAGCCAAACTTCCTTCGATTAGGCGATCAGTACATTCGTACACTGTTTGTAACCACATACCCTCGATACGTAGGTATTGGCTGGGGCGCGCCCATCATCAACTACAAAGGAACTATCGATATCGGAATGTATTTCTATCCTATTCGTCCAGAAATCATTCTCAAGCAATTGCGCGATAAAGTAGGTATTACCGAAGCGCAAATCGTTGCAGATCACGAAGGGGGAAAGCCACGCGACCCAATTCAAGAAACCGCACTCCGCGACATCGAACAACTCCGCGACGACCTCACGCAAGGTATCGAACACTTTTTTCAATTTGCATTCTACGTAACAATTTACGGAAAAGATAAAGAAGATCTCGACAGAAGAACTGAAGAAATCGAAGCAATTTTTGGTACGAAGTTAATTTATACCAAGCGAGGCTTTTATCAGTCAGAACAAGGATTCAACTCAACGCTTCCCGAGTGCAACGACGAGCTCATGATTTCCTTTAACATGAATACGTCGCCTATTGCATCATCATTTCCTTTCATCTCCTCCGATGTATCAAGCGACAACGGCATTCTGTATGGAATCAATCGTCACAACAACTCACTCATTTTATTCGATAGATTTTCACTGCAAAATGCGAACTCGGTAGTCTTCGCAACATCAGGTGCGGGAAAAAGCTATACGGTAAAGCTAGAAATATTGCGTTCCCTCATGATGGGAACCGATGTTATTGTTATCGATCCAGAAATGGAATATCGCCAACTGTCCGACGCAGTAGGGGGAACATTTATTAACGTATCCCTCGCCTCCGATGCAAAAATAAATCCTTTCGATCTCCCTCGACCAAAAGGAGAAGAAACATCAGTAGATGATATTTTGCGAAGTGCGGTCATTACCATCAAGGGCCTACTTCGCATCATGATCGGAAAACCTATGGGAGAGCGAGGAACGCTCGGGTTTACCCCAGAAGAAGACAGCATGCTCGACCGAGCGCTCCTTGAAGCGTATGCAAAAAAAGATATCACCGCCGATCTCCCATCGCTTGCGGGTGTTGCGGCATATCCCGTGCTCGAAGACCTCATGCAAATCCTCGAGGGTATGCAGGGGGCAGATAACCTTGTCGCGCGCATCCAAAAATATGTATCCGGAACATTTTCAGGCTTGCTCAACTCGCCAACAACGGTACAAATGAGAAACCAGCTCGTAGTATTTTCTGTACGCGACCTCGAAGATGAACTACGCCCAATGGCAATTTACACCATCGTAAACTACATCTGGAACGTGGTGCGATCAGAAAAGAAAAAGAGAATCCTTGTTATCGACGAAGCATGGTGGCTCATGCAAAACGAAGATTCTGCAAAATTTATTTTCGCACTCGTAAAGCGAGCAAGAAAATACTATCTTGGCGTTACAACAATCACCCAAGATGTAAACGACTTCCTCACATCGCAATACGGACAAGCAATTGTGACAAACTCATCACTGCAAATGCTACTCAAGCAATCTCCTGCGGCAGTAGATCTTATTGCAAAAACATTTAACTTAACACAAAGCGAAAAGTATCTTCTCCTCGAAGCGGCGGTAGGCGAGGGAATATTCTTCGCAGGACAAAAGCACGCCGCAATTAAAGTAGTAGCGTCATATACGGAAGACCAAATCGTAACAACAAATCCAGAGCAAATCTTGCAACAAGAACGCGCACGTGAAGAGTATCAGCGAGCCATGGCGGAACAGAAAAAACAATCATAATTTTCTATGGAAAGAAAGCGAATCATCGAAATTTCTCTTGCAATCGGCGTGCTTATTGCACTTGGTCTTGTCGTTGCCTTCATGTTAAAAGACAGTGCGGCAACTCCGGTACGCGAAGAAGTAAAAAAAGAAAATCTCCCATCTTCGCAAGGGAATAAAAACCAAAATACAACGATTAATCTAGCAGATGTGCCAAAGCCTCAAGTGGTTTCGGCCAATACTGTTGCGCGTACATTCGTAGAGCGCATCGGAAGCTATTCCTCTCAATCAAATTTCCAAAACGTCGACGACGTATCGAGCCTAGTTACCGAAAAACTTAACGCTACCTTACAGCAAAGCGCGAAGAAGTCACGAGAAGAAGAGCCAGAAGGAGATGGCTATTACGGAGTATCTACAGCATTCCTGGGCACAAAAACAATAAGCGAATCAAGCACAGGAATAACACTCATGGTACAAACACAGCGAGAAGAAGCATTCGGATCTCCTGCGAATGAAGAAATTCGATACCAATCTATCGAGGTAACTTTGGTGAAGGAAGGAGATGCATGGAAAGTAGATGCATTTACATGGCAGGATTAAAACAAATATGGAACGCACTGCTTGATGCCCTTTTTCCAAGGGCGTGCGTTTTATGTAAACAAGAAGGGGATATTTTGTGTGCATCGTGTAACGCAACGGTAAGCGTTCCCCAATTTACAAAGCAAAAAGAACATGAGGGAATAAATTTTTTTGCAAAAATTTCATACAAAAATAAAGCGATCCAAAAAACACTTCACGCATGGAAGTACAAAGGCGATCGTGAGGCGGGAAAATATTGGAAACAATGGATAGAAGAAGGAGATTTTCCAGAAAAGAATGTTCAGTGGGTTTTTGTTCCCGTACCTCTTGCAAGAGAAGCGTATGCAGAGCGAGGCTTCAATCAAGCAGAAGAGCTTGCAAGCAGTCTTGCGAAAAAACACGGGGCACAAATAGTCAATGCACTGGAGCGTCTTCCAAGAAAGGCACAGGCAAAAACCACAAAAGAAGATCGGGATAAAATTACCAAAGAGAATCCGTATAAAGTCATCAAAAGTCTGCAAGGGGAGCTTCCAAAAAATATTTGTCTTGTAGACGATGTCGCCACAACAGGAAGTACCATAGTGGCATGCGCGGAAGTATTGCGAAAGGCAGGTGCGGAACAAATTATCGCATGCACACTTGCATACGGAAACGATGCGTGATATTTTTGCAAAAAATATGCAAAAATTTTCTTGGAAAATAATAGGAGGAATAGTAGGGGCAGGGGTGATCATCGGGGGAGTATTTGCACTCGTGCAAAAAGAACAAAATACGCATACCGAAAAACTCGTTGTCGCGGCAACATTCTTTCCCTATGCAAGCATTGCGGAAATAATCGGAGGAGATGCGGTGGAGGTAAAGCAAACGACTCCCGATGGCGTTGAAGTGCACGATTACGACCCGTCGCCCCGTGACATCGCAGAAATACTTGAATCCGACATTGTGCTCATGAACGGAGGGGGAATTGATAGCTGGGTAGAAAAAATTGAAGAAGATATAAAGAAAAAAGAAGTGGCTCTTATAAAAATGAGTGACGTAGTTTCGTTATTAAGCGCTGAGGAAGAAGGTGAACACGAAGAAGACCATCATGAAGAAGATCATGAAGATGCGCATATGCACGAGGGGGAAGAAGATCCTCATGCATGGCTCGATCTTGTGCGCATGCAAGAAATGGCAAGAGAAATAGGCAAAGTCATGAGTGAAAAAGATCCAAAAAATAGCGCAGTCTACGAAGAGAATACTGCAAGCCTCATAGAAAGCTTAGGCAATCTTCACGAAGCATTCGGAAAAACGCTCGCCTCATGTGAAACGAAGAACGTTCTTGTTGCACACGATGCATTCCGCTACTGGGAAGAGCGATATACTATAAACGTTCATGCAATCGCAGGAATCTCCCCAGAAGCCGAACCTTCATTGCAAAATATGGCAAAGCTTATTGAAGAAGCTGAAGAGCTCGGAGTAAATACGGTGTTCTTCGAATCACCTGCATCGAGCGCGCTCGCAGAAACAATTGCACAAGAAATAGGCGCGCAAGTTGCGGTGCTCTCTACTCTAGAAGGGCGTACAGAAAATCAGCAGGAAAAAGGGGAGAATTACCTTGCTATTATGCAAAATAATCTCGCATCACTTGCAAAAGGTCTTTCATGCACAAAGTAAATAAAAAAAACAAAGCACTCCTCTCCGTTGCACACCTGCGATTTTCTCGTGGCGATATTACTATTCTCGAAGATGTATCTTTCGTCATAAAAGAAGGGGAGTACGTAGGAATCATCGGTCCAAACGGGGGAGGAAAAACAACGCTCATTAACATCCTACTCGGACTCGAAAAACAAACGAGCGGCACGGTAACGTGGGAAGAGGGCATTCCGCAAAATAAAATAGGATACCTCCCTCAGCACGCCGCATCATTCGACCCACTCTTTCCTGCAACCGTTGAAGAAATAGTGGCGAGCGGCCGTGTTGCGTTAAGAAAATGGTACATGCCGCAAACAAGCACCGATAAACGCGCATGCGAAAAAATGATGCGCATTTGCGGAGTCGACCATTTAGCAAAGAGAAGAATTGGGCAAATTTCAGGAGGAGAACGTCAAAGGGCGTTTCTCGCGCGTGCGCTCGCGAGCGAGCCAAGAATACTCATCCTCGACGAGCCGATGTCCGCAGTAGACGAAAAACAACAAGAAACACTGTACGACCTTCTGCGAGAACTCCATCAACACACCGGAATTACTATCCTCATGGTGTCGCACGATCTGCAAGCGATAGAACGAGAGGCAACGCGCGCATTGTGTTTAAACAAGAAAATCGTAAATCACGAAGCATATGCAGATCATCCCCACATGCATTAAAAAAATCGGACTCATAGTATGGGGAATTGGATTGGGAATAATGCCAATCCTCGTGCATGCCGAAGATCCGCAAATCAGCGCACAGGAAAGTAATGTCGCAATACCAAGCGAACAAGAAGAAGGTGATGTGCAAACAGAAGCACAAGTATTCACGCCGCACACGTACATTCTCGGAGAAGTAGTAAGTATTGTGGAAGAAGGAGAGGAGAACTATGCCGGACTAGAAGAAAGTTATCAGCTTGTTTTGGTAAAAATGGCATCAGGAAAGAAAGCAGGCGAAGTAACAACAATCGAATACCGTTCCTCAACGATCGGCTTTGCACAAGTACGTCTCCACGAGGGCGATCCCGTTGTTCTCGTTGAATCAACCGATGCCCGAGGAACAACGTACTACATTCTCGATAAATTTCGACTGCCGGTGGTAATCATGCTTGCAATTATTTTTGCCGGACTCGCAGTGTTACTTGGAAAATGGCGGGGAGCAATGTCACTGATTGGCCTAGGAGTTTCACTTATCGTTTTGGTAACTTTTGTAGCGCCGCAAATCATGGGAGGAAAAAATCCAATCATCATTAGTGCAATAGGCGCAGGAATTATCGCAACAACGTCATTGTTTTTGGCACATGGTTGGTCAAAGCGAACATTACTTGCCTATTCAGCGACAATGTTCGTACTGCTCCTCGCATTCGGACTCGCATACGCAACAATTTTCCTTGCAATGCTTTCGGGTGCAAGTACCGAGGAGGCAATGTTTCTCCAAATGGGATACCTACAAACCCTCGATTTACGAGGGCTATTACTCGGTGGCTTAGTCATTGGTGCACTAGGTGTGCTCGACGATGTAACAACGGCGCAAATTGCCGCAGTAGAGCAAATTTATTACGCAAACGGTACGCTCAGTGCAAAAGAGCTCTATATGCGCGGATTAAAGGTAGGAAGAGAGCATATCGCCGCGCTCGTAAATACGCTCGCCTTGGCATATGTAGGTGCGTCATTCCCGCTATTCCTCCTCTTTTCACTCCCTGACAACCCACCACTATGGGTGTTATTAAACGGAGAGTCGCTTACTGAAGAAATGCTTCGCGCACTTATTGGTGGTTCGGCACTCATGTTTGCCGTTCCTGTAGCAACCGCACTTGCCGCATGGGCATACGGTACGGGCAAGGTTCGTCCGGAAAAACACGATCACGAACATGTGCACAGTCATTAATATGCTGCTCGATATTTTCGGCTACGCATTTTTTCAGCGGGCACTCCTTGCAGGAATCATGATGGGAATACTCGCTCCGCTGATTGGAATATTTTTCGTTGCGCGTCGACAAGCATTTTTTGCAGACACCCTTGCACACGCATCTCTCGCAGGAGTAGCAATTGGTGTGCTGTTTGGCATAGAAAGCATTTGGTCGGCAATGGGAGCGTCTATGGTGGCCGCATGGGGAATGGAATGGCTGAAAAGACGCGCGCAACTTTCCGGAGATGCCGCGCTTGCACTGGTGCTTTCGGGAAGCTTAGCAAGCTCGGTTGTTCTTCTCAGCATAACAAACTCATGGAATACACAGGTACTCTCGTATCTCTTTGGAAGCATTGCCACGGTTTCATGGAATGATGTGTTATCTATAGCGGTAATTCTGTTTGTGGGGGGAGGTATTCTTTTTCTTGGAAAAGAAACATTTTTTCTTCTCGCCGCAGATGCGCGATTAGCAAAGGTGCAAGGAATTGCAGGTGAGCGATACGAAGCGCTCTTTAGTATGCTCGCGGCGCTAGTAGTTGCAGTGGGCATGCGGGTCGTTGGAGCACTTCTTGTAAGTGCACTCCTCGTCATTCCGGTACTTGCCGCAAACGTGTGGAAAAGAGGGTTCTGGCAAACGATGGCCATCGCCATGGGGTATGGAGTCGTATCGGTAATAGGAGGGTTGTGTATATCTGCAACCATGAACGCTCCCACAGGGGCAACAATTGTACTTGTTTCGCTCGCGCTTTTTGGAATCACTTCCCTGGGAGGTGCGAGAAAAAATTAAAATACCTGCCAAAAGGCAGGTATTTTAATGGTGCGCTCGGCACGACTCGAACGTGCGACCCTCAGCTCCGCAAGCTGATGCTCTATCCAACTGAGCTACGAGCGCAAAACGCGTGAAAAGAACGCTACAATTTATACACGCGTCGGAGGGTATCCGTCAAGGTTTCTGAATCCCGACCAATATTTTCATAGGCAAACGGCAAAAGCGCCGCACGAACAAGGTTCGGATCGACATCTTCAAGAGGAATGGAAAGCATGGGCTGAAGAGACGAAGTAAAAGTAAGGTAAAGATTTTTTACTTCAGGAGGGCGATAGACGAGTGAAAAATCTCGAACATCACGAAAGGAATACAAGCGATCCCCAAAGACAACGCCTTCGGTAGTAATGTATGTTTGCGAGCGAGCCGGTTTGCGAATGTCGCGCATCATGATAATGAGCGCGAACATGACAACGATAATGGCGAAAATATAGTTCGCAGTAAACATCGCGTAAATAAGACAGAAGAGCCCTGCGCTTGTTGCAATCGCGTACCATCGACCAGAACGTTCAAGAGGGGGGTACTCCCAGCTTTCCCAAGAAAGCAAAATATCACCCGCATCAACAGAGTCGGGCGACAGGGGCTCGTTTGAAGAGAGAGGAGATGTTTCACGGTCTTCCATAGTTAAAAACAGTATAGCATTTCCTACAAGCAGAAGATGGATTATAAGCCGGGAAAGTAATCAGTGATAATACGAGAGCTACGCACGGAAAGTTTGCGAAGCAATTGCGCAAGCGAACGAACCATGCCGCTTGGTCCAGAAATATAAAATGTTCGCTCTCTAAAATCGGGAACAAGACGAGTGAGAGTCGCTTCATCAAGAGAACCGCGCAAACCGTCCCACGTCGGAGGGGCTTCTTTTGCAAGAAGTACAATACGAAGCCCGAGCGCTTCTGCGCGTTGAAAAATATCTAAGTAAGCAAATTCCTCAACGTGAGTACATAAATAGAAAAGAACGATATCTCGCTGTTGCCGCGTATCAAGAAGCCACTGAACCATACTGCGGAAAGGCGTAATGCCAATGCCGCCGGCAAGAAAAACAAGTTTTTCATCGGTACGCTTTGGTAAAACAAAATCGCCGGAACGTTGAGACACGGTTATTTTTTCACCAGGAGCAAGTGAAAGAAGTTTTTGTTTGTAGGTGCTCATGGCGCCAACCATCTTCACGCCAAGTCCAAGGTGTTTTTCAGTGGGAGCAGATGCGATGGTGAAATAGCGGCGCGTTCCACGATTATCAGATGACGCATGGGGGAGCGTCCATTCGAGATATTGACCAGGAAGAAAAGAGAATGTGCGAGGAAGCGAAAAAGTAAGGTGATAAATACTTCGCGCAACTTCTGTACGTTCAAGGAGCGTTACAGTAAAACGATCTCGCGCACCCGCCGCAAACGAATAAATATTTCCCACAAGAAGCGCGAGCTCGGGAGACATGGAAATTCTATCAAAGTAGAGTGGGAGGCCAAAGAGTACTCCTGTAATCGATCCGTAAATAATTTGAGAAAACTTTGTAGGGGGAGTGGTGGTAGGTTCGGTAAGCATGACCGATGCAAAAAAGAGTAATGGCCAAGAAGAAAAAACAAGAAGAAAAAAAGTACCAAATTCAGAAAGAGAAACGGTAAGCGTGCCTTGAAGAATATTTACAAAATAGAGAGTAATGAGTGCG
>JACCDG010560465.1_pt1 | contig 12881 bp, 23 predicted proteins | sample 7442471 | NCBI WGS metagenome assembly JACCDG01 (sample SAMN15323444, study PRJNA562643) | freshwater metagenome | isolation source: river surface water | place: USA:Blue River Watershed | collected 2017-08-17 | reverse complement strand
TCTAAGGCCGTCTATTGATTTTTTTAATTCCTCACTATCTAGCATTCAATCACTCTTTAATACATTGATCATGCCGTAATATCTTTTCATTTTTTCTAAATCATATGATTTAGAACTAAAGTTTGATATGTGTGTTTTTGACGAGAATTGTTTCATGGTACAAGTTAAATAATATCTTTTGAGTAGAGTAAGACAAGGATTTGCACCTTGTAACCTGACATAATTAAACCTAAGAAGAGATGCATAATTAGTGTCTACCTATTCCACCACTCACTCTACTCAAAAGATAGCATTTAAGCTACCTCATAATTTTTTATAAATGTTTCTAATCTACAAAATCATTCTCAAAAATCATCCTTTCGCTCTATCATAATTATTCAATCATATATTCAAGATCGATCTAATCATATAATTTTTCTAGGTATTCATCATCATTTTCTTTTATACTCCTTGAAAATATTTTTTGTTAGTCTTGCTACTTCTGCATTATGAAGTAATATCATACTTTCTAACTGCTTTATAGTTTGTTTAAACATTAGTAGAATGTTAATAATAATAATATTTATATACTATTATTATTTCATTTTTCAATACTATTTTGTTTTATTTTTTTGACTTATTCAGTATTCATCTTTTAGTATTTTTGGTACAGTCAGATCCCAATCTATTCTATGGTGTAGCCTCATATCACTTACACCCATCTGCATTATCTATGTTTAGTTCACCATCTACGATTATAGGAGTATTAAAGCCAAATCTACTAATAGATTCGGCTATAAGTTTTATTTGTCTCGTTGGGTGTTTCTTATTATTCTTTTCATAAGGTTTCAAATCATTTAACCCATAATATACAATATTTCTTTTTTCCATGATATATAAGATAGTTAAAAATCATCTGTATTTCTTTTTTTCTTTATCTTCATATTTTTCATAGCTTCAAATAATTCTAAGCAATTATTACCACAGAATCAATGCACCCCACGCTGTAATTCAGCAAAACAATATTTGCAATGATAAACTATTTTTGGTTTTGTTCTTGCACATTTTAAAAGCTCTTTTTCCTCTCTATCACATAATACTGTATAATTTAGTATTTTGTTATGGATTACTGATAGATCCCTTTCATAACATTCTTTTGTAAGTTTACTTTTATATAGATCTATAAAAGCACATAATGCCCTAGCTTCTTTACAAGTAATATCGAGCATGATTTTTAATTGTTACCAAGTAAATCAGTTACATCACTAGGTATAATCTCAAAAACATCGCTTCTCCACTTTCCTGGAATCATCATTAGTAAGTTTTCTCATCTCTCCCATGTTTCAATTAGCTCCATTTTCTCCAATCTATTTTGTGCTACTAAAATACTACCATCATTTCTAATCTTGATAAGTGGACTTGTTGGCAGATCTAATTGATTTTTAAAAGGATAATCTGCTTGAAAATGTCTTAGTTTTTGCATTGGTGTGAATATTTAAAAAAATAAATTACTTTTCGATATTCTTTATTACCTTTTTAAGGTCCTCTAACTTTGATTTATAAAACTCTATCAGTTTTGGATAGTGTTTTTTATTTAGTCTATGCGTGCCATTCCTGACACGTTTTAGATATGTTCCTGTGATTCAAATACTTTCAGCGATTTCCTTCGCACTTCGGAATACTATCATTTTCTACTATTTTGATAAAAATAAAACTGGTTTTCTGTTCGGTTTTAAGATACTTTTTTATATTGTCTTATCATCCTTTTTTTTTGGTTTTTCGCCTTTATAAATACGGTTTTACCGTTTTCAGTATCACAAGTTTGTAATCGCAATCCATCACCTAGTAGGGTACTATAATTTATTCAAGAATTATAAAGTATTTTGTAACTCTCCACCTTATAACTACACCCCATAAATTCTAACTTACTACCCTCCTTTAGGTTTCAGATCTTTTTTCACAAAGCATAATGCCTATGAGCCAATAATAATGCACTACTATCACATCAGGTCCATTCATTATAGATAACTAGACCACTATTATTATTTATAAGTTCCTGATTATATACAGTTCCAGCACTTCGATTACTTACGGCTATAATAAATCCCAAAAATAAACCTGTCATTATTCCATATAGATAAATAGTAAAGTACATACAACCCAGCACAAAGCTATAAATATTTTAATTGCCATCGGTGTTTTCATCTTTTCAAGATTTAAGTAAATTTATTTGCTCTACAAGCATTTCCTGATCCTTAGCGATTGTAATAAACATATCTACACACACATCAGCCAACACTTCAAAACCCTCTTTAGTCATCCATCGGCTTTCATCTATTCCCTCATCCTTACTGATCCCCATATTTTCCCTAACTATATCTATGAATAGTTTAATTTTACTATTGAATGGTTTTATTTGGTTTTTTTCAGACATAATATAATAATGAAAACAATTAAAATCTACTATTTAGGCATATTCTAGGAACTTTTTATAATGGTGCATCCCTCTTTTTCTTTTCTTTAGTACATTAGGATCATCAGTAATATAAAACCCTAACTGATTGAATCTTACTCTAATTCTTTTCACATCATCAAGATTCGGCAACTTATAGAATTTGTTTACCCCAATAATCATATTTCCAAATACGGTTTTAACTCCAAAAAAATTATTTCGTATAGACAGCAATAATAATACATCATCATTTCTAGTCAATGGTTGTTCTGCTAGTGTTTTTTCTACCATGTCTTTTAATCTTTTTAATTTATTAGGCATTGGATTATGATTAAAAAAATAAATTACTTTTCTATCATTGTTACTTGATAATTATGTAGGATATGTTTTAATTTATTTATTTGTTCAGGTAATTCATCACTATAGATTCCAAAGGTTATTTGCGTTCCATTACCTTTATAATCTACTTTTTTAATGTAACCACTAAATAATAAATCTTTGTTTCACCTTAAAACATTTTCAAGATCTGCCTCTAATTCTGCAATTCTCGTATCTCGTTCTCTTGTGATTTCCTCAATAGTTTTTCAATACATTCCATCAAGAGCCTCCATTGCTTCGCCAAGCTCTTTATGCTTATTTTCTATAGCATCACCTATACGCATTTCTATGCGCTCCGTATCATATCTGAATAATAAGGTGTATTTATGTTCCACATTCTCTACTTGTGTTTTTACAAGCAATGTTAAAAACCATTGTTTATTTTTATCCAGCTCCATTTTCTGAAAACTGAACTCATTAAAATCATATCATTCAGGATTTTTCATAACTGATAATAAAAAGATAAATTATAATCTTACAGGAGTAATATAATATACCCCATTATTTCCGAACCTTACAAATCTTTTTGTCATTTTTCAAGGTTTCAATACTCCATCTAATATAACTACACCACCATTATTATAATCACTTACAATAATTGCCACATGCCCCATACTTTCACCCATCGGCTTAAAATATGCTATATCACCACGTTTTGCTTGGTTCCGTTTTAGTTTTATTCAGATTTCCGAGATCCTTTGGCTGTTTAGTTTTTTACCATCATAACCCTTAAATTTTCTAAGGCTTGCCGTTATGATTCAACTACAATCATAATTATTAGGCTTGCATCAGTTTAAAACTCATTCACATCCACTAGCCCAATTCCATTTTTTATTCTCCAATCGGTCGATCTGTTTTTCTATAGCGCTTTCCTCAAAATGGTAGCATTGTAATGCCTCACAATACAACGGACTAAATATAATTCAAGTAAGCGCTATTGAAAACAAAAACATATTATCAGAGTATTTCCTTAGAATAAATATTTATTCCTGGTATTTCACGAGTACCAAGTTTTATTACTTGATTTACTTTTGTATCATTTACATCCAAAAACTCTATTGGTACTAGTTTTTTATCGATAACCTCAAATTGTCGTATGGTTCTTATACCCTTTGGCTTATTTGCTTTAGCCTCTAGTTCCAATCTCTCTTGATCTACTTTAGCCTTTGCCTCCGCTTCCTCTCTCTTTTTTTTAGCCTCAAATTCTTGTTTTTCTTGCTCCAATCTTAGTTTTTCCTTTTCGATTGCGAGCTTTTTTTGTTCTAGCTTTTTATCCTCCTCACTCAATTCATTAGCTTTAGCCAATAATTCTTGTTGCTTTTTTTCATTTTCAATTCTTTCATTTTCTAACCTTTCAGCTTCCTCTCTGTTTTTTCTTTCGATTTCCTCTTGTTCTTTTCTGATCCTTTCCTGCTCTAGCCTTCTTTTTTCCTGCTGGACCTTATCATATTCTAATACTCTACTAGATACGATTTGTTTAGCTTGATCCAATGGTTGCAATAATTCTTTTGCATATCCATTGACTGCATTTACAAACTCCTTCGCTGGAGCAAGAATAGAGCTTTTTTTTTCATCGATTGCCTTTTCTTGTGTTGTGATTTCTTTTTTTAGCGTTGTCGCCTGTAGTAAATCGTCTGGATTCTCAATTACCATTTTTTCAGCTTTTTCTAATAACTGTAATGATAGTTCCGCTAAAGGGTCAAAATTCTTGACTAGCGTTTCCTTGTCAATTTGTTGTGTTTGTTGCATTGGTAGTATTTTTATAGGATAAATCTACATTAGTATTACTTTTTATGTTTCATATTTCAAACCTTTTTTGGTTCTTATATTTGACATTTCGTCAATAAAATTTTGTTTTTATATATCCACCATCAAGAGCCTTTTTATATTCATTGTAACAAAATAATAATTGTTTTTCCGGATCCGAGAAATACGGACTTTTATAAAAATTAGTATAAAACTTACTTGTTGGTAAATTTAACTGACATAATCAAAAACTTTTTTCTCTCGTTCCATCTTTTCTGATTACTTCACTTTGCCTATCCCATTGTCGGCGGTCATTTTCTGCATCCAAAGTACTTATAAAATCTAATCAGCCAAGCTGGTAAGCAATGTTAATAATTTTAAGCCTTTCATCATCAAAAATTTTATTGTGTTTTACTACTCTGCTTTCTGTGTCATATTCCGGAACTTCAACGCTTATAAATTGTTTGAAGTCTGCATAAGCACTAGTAAAGCATGTACAAAGTATAGCAAATAACGCTACAACAATAATTTTTTTTAATTTCATAAGTTATTTTAAGGATAAAAAACCCCTAGGATTTATAAATTCTAGAGGAGTTAGCAACATTCTCTTTCGCTGTAACAAAACGACAATTACTTTTACAATAATTTCAATTATTATCTATTCTATCTATTTGCGTATTTCTTTTTTTTTCCGAATGATTATTATAGTGTTGTATGTATTCTTGTTGCATATCATTATAAAAATCAATAAATGACTTCCATTCAACTACTATTCATCTTCAACCATATCGTTTATAATGGTTATCTGTTACTTTGTAACATCTGCACATCATACCACGAAATATAAGTTGTAACCTTTTTTTTGGATTTCTTTTATACCTTGCTTTGTCTTTTTCTTTACTTCTTGTTTCCCTTGCGTTTTTCTTTTGGCATTCCTTGCATTTCGTAAAATATCAGTCAGTAGTCTGCGGGTGTTTATAATATTCCGATAGTTCCTTTGTTGTTTTACATATTATACAACTTTTCATATTATTATATTATGGATAAATACCATTTTAATATTTATCCATAATAAAATTTCAATACCATTTTAGATAGTTTGAGAACTTATCAAGGTTCTAACTAAAAGGTAAATCTGAATCCGTATCTCAACTATATAATGGGTTTTTCTTTTCCGATCCTGCAACCTTTTTACTATGAACCAAATAGTATTCGCTTTCTCATTGTCTTATGTTTTCAGGTTTTTTCCTTAGAATCGAAAACCTAACATTTCCAGTTTCACCAACATAAAGTTGCTTGCTCCTTACTTTTTCCAATAAATCTTCAACATTTATTGAAACATCCACAACTTCGCCCCAATCAAAAGATTTTTTTGAAGCTCATCCTTTAATAAAAACTTTTTCGTAATCTGCATTAGCCATAATAGTAATAATTTACAAAAATAAATAATAAAATCAAAGTATATTTTTTTAATCCTTGATTAAAAGTTTTGCACAAAATACAATAGCGATCAAACCACTAAATTGTATAAGTGTTAATTCGAACCCGAATTGGTGTAATCACCAACGTAAGATAATAAACAATACTCCATAAACGAGTATCAGTATTCATAATAAAATAAGTAATTTCATAATATAATAAACAAAATATAAATTAGTTTGGTGCTACGAACTCACTTTGTAAGCTCTCATCCATATATTGATAATAAGGGCTTTTCATCATATCATATCTATCCACTGGCATTCACGTAATAGCATTTTGCGGGTGTCGCATATCATACTTATAAGCGTTAATAAGCGCCTGTATTCCTGGCTTTATAAACTCATCAATTTTAAATTTTATACGGTCTTGTTTAAGGCTATAACCTATATAAGGATAAGGATCTTTTTTACCTAGCACATCCAGTACTACATACTTAGCACCTACCCCATAATGTACATATACCAGCACCCAATAAAAAGCCATAGATAATACATAGTCAAAACTTTCCTCAATATCATACTCTATATTATCGATATTTCAGCTTGTTTTTCGATCCCTTATGACAGCATATAATCAGTTATCACTTACGAACCTTAGCCATTTATCTTTTCAATTATCGATTATATATTTATCAGCATATTCAGGCGTATATCTTTTATTATCTCTATCCACGAATACTAACCTGTCTAACTCTCCACGTAATAATATGCCCATATATTCTATAGTAATTAGCTTTCTTTTTCAATACTCTCCATTGAGGTCTATAATCTTTTGTCTGCTTGCCTCTCTATACATCCCCACTATACTTTCGCCCTCTCAGGGCGTTAATCTTACTTTTTTTTGTTCAGGATCTTGATAATATAACCGTCTAAGCATTGGTAATTTTGCCAATCTTATAGCACTATCACTATAATTATATCTTTTTTCGAGTGGTCTTGCTAGTAATTCAGCCTTTAATTCATCGACTACAAGCCCCTCATCGATATAATATTTTTCTAATCGCCATTCTTGCCCAAATGTTACCAAATCATCAAATGCAGTACCAACAATAAAATGTCTTTTCTCACTCTCTAGCTCTATCATTTTTACATACTTTACGTAGTATTCTGCTGGATTTTTTATAAAGCATTTTAATTTACTAGCCGTTATATATCCATGATTACGTTGCACATAGCTCATTAGGCATATTTTATATCGGATAAATTAACTGTAATACATTCTCCACTTTCGCTAAATAATATTACCTTTTCATCTAATATCTCCTCTATAGAATATTCATTTTTTTTATACTTTACTATATCTCACACCTCAAATCACACCTCAAAACCTTTACTATGTGCTACTGCTGTTTCGTCTGCAACTACATTGCTTGCTTCAACTTCTTTAGTTTCTCCTCACTCTACAAAATCACTAAATCACTCTATAGTACCATTTCATACCACTTGATCAGCAATAATAGATCATGACTGATTGCCTACATTTCAGTCTATAAAGTTATCAGGTGTAATATCTTTTACCTCTTCATACATACTGACACCAGCCAAAACTTCAGGTGCGAAAAACTTTATACACTCATTAACTGCCCTATATCTTAGCATTGTTTCAGTGTAATTTATCCATACATCTTTTGATAGTAACCCAGCTTTATTAGCCTTTAACAAATCTCGTTTTTCAGTTCGTACATCATCAACATTATCTTTATGCCACATCGTGCAAATACAGTAACTATTGTTACTTGTTTTTTCCGATCCATCACTTTGTGTAACCTTTACTTTTTCTACTCATTCATCAAACTTTAATTTATAGCCTAATGATCTAGCCCTAGCTATTACTTTAGGTCCATACATTGACATCCTACCATTGATAAATGCAAGCGAATTAAATGCCTCTGTAAGTGTAAGCCCTAGATCTTTACTAGCTTGCATATACATCACTAAATCAGATTTAGTTTTACATGCCTTTGGTAGACTATTACCACCTACAAGCATATCTGCCAGCTTTCAAAATGCTTCTGCATACTCTCTAATACTCGATGGGTTAATTGTTGTGATTTCATTTTGCATTGGTAATAATATAATTAGCGGATAAATAACATGGGATCTTGACTTGCCTTTGTTAATAACTGATTGAAGTTCTTATTGATAAATTCTTTTACATAAAGCTCAACTGATCAATAATTGTTAAATTCTCTTTTTCAATCTGTTAAATAGTACTTTCAATTTTCAAATTTAAAATATTCTCCATCACTGACTTTTCTAAATAAACTATTTAGTATAGAAATTTTTATAGTCGGGTGATTAACATTATCAGCCCTATTGAAATATCAAGCCATTTGTAGTACGATAGTAGTCTTTAGTAGTTCCATCTGATATAATAATAAGTTAAATACTAAGTTATCAATATTTTTCTGTTTCAAATTTTCAACCTTTTTTTAGTCTAATAGCTTTACATTCTTTAGTTCATAATCAGAGTATTTAATAAATATCTCAATACGCTCTTTTCAACTCGGAACTAAAAACTTGTATTCGTGTTTTTCAAATATTCGTTTATCATCGAATCAATACTTTTTTTGTAATATATCCAGTAATGGTTTTGTAGGGTTATCTATATCACTACCGATATTACTAAAATAGTAATTTATACTCACTACTAGCATTCTTTTATCACTTATAATACAATCAGGTAAAAGATCCAAAAACTTTTTTTCATAATCTTTATATGTCTTTGTCTTAAATCTTTTGCCCTGTCGGCATTGATTTACACTTAAAGGCTTTATAGCCAGTGTCGTTTTCATCTAAATATTTTTCTAAGGATAAATAATGATCTTTTTTTATATGATCAAAGTATAATCGTAATTGTCTTTTGACTATCCAGTAAGCTCTGTAATATTTTTTATATGCGTGTATTTCGTGGTGGCATTGATTGCATAAATAAATCAAATTTTTTACATTATGCAGATCCTTATTACTTGGTGCTTCGCTTCTAAATATGATATGGTGTAAATGGTATTGTTTACCACTACAATAACATAGACCACAAGTAACGTATCATCTTTTTTGTAAATGTGCCTTTGTTATTAGTTCCCTTGATCTCGATAATTCAGGATCATCTACCCTTGCAACCTTTACTGTATTTTTTTTCTTTACCTCTAAGGTAATGTTTTTTGCTGGTCTTACTACAGTATACTTGGCTTTACAAGCATAATCACAATACTGCATAAAGCTATCACGCTGTAAATACTCATTACCACATCATTTACATTTTTTAATCTTCGCCATCCTGATTATAAGTTAATGATAAATTTTCATCCCATATCTCAAAACTGAAAGGTAAAGCTCCCAACTTATCAATAGTTCTTTCGTCTTTCATCCTTTTATAAGCACTAATAAGTGATTCATAACTTTTGATAGGAAAGCCCATTGCTTTTTTTTGTTTTATTATACCCCAAAATATCTCTTGTTCTCGTGCTGGATGATTTCCGATTTTTTCCAAGATTGGATTTTCTCCACTAATAAATGTATGGCTTATTTCATATTTGTTAATACTTCACCTGTTCGCCAGCATTAAAAACGTGCCACCCTCGTTAAGTAATTTGTTTAATACCTCTATACTATCTACCTTTGTAGGGTATATAGTACCATTTTTCATAGCGATAAATACTTTTCACATTAGATAGCTATATTAGAAAGTAAATTTTTGTTTCGTTTTGTTTTTCCAAGATTAAAAAGCTCTGCCCAGCATTCATAGAATCATCGAAAACTTGATATTCTAGTAGTATAGTAAGTATTATTTACTGCAACATCTACTAGGTTATCAAAAAGCATCCTGTAATTTCGCCCCATGGAATCCATCAATTTTTTCACCTTTTCAGATCTAATAAAATTACTCATCGGCACCGAATCATTAAGACTTTTACCATCTTTAGTTTTTTTCACGCTAGGACTATAAATAAATCATTTACTATCTAAAACCTCACCATAAAGTAATAAATTATTTTTAATAACCTCTTTATTTTCATTTTTTAAAATTTCTTCATCAGTATTATTACTTATAATATTATCTATATTACTACTATCTATATTACTCTTATTAGTAGATATAATAGTATTATTATTATATATATTATTATATGCGGGTGGATTTAAATCCATGGTGGAAGTATCGGCTTGTTTACTGACATCTTCATTTTTGACTATGGATCTAGATCCACCCTGCGTGGATTTAAATCCATGGTGGGTGGATTTATTTCCACCCTCCATGGAACTAGATCCATCCATATTTACCCTATTTCGATTTTTTCATTTTTCTGTAATTTTGAAATATGTATCACGCCCACCGATCACCAAACGATCCAATAAATCTAGTTTTATTAGTCCCTGCACGATTATTTGAAAAGTATTTTTTTTATTACTGATCATAGGCAAATCAAGAAGCATCTTGGCTACATCAAAACGCCACCGAGCGACCCCATCAATAGTAGTAACATTTGCCCATAATGGGGCTTTTACTATATAGTCAAAAACTACCGCCTGTGATAGCGATAGCCCCCATTCCATAGATTTTAATTGATCTATAATTAAAGTGTGTTGCATTGGTAGATTTTACAAAAATAAAACCCACTACCTCCGCAAGTAAGTGGGTTTTATGTGTTTGTAGCATTCCAGTTTTAGCTTTTCTGCTATTTCATCCATTTGCTAATGGAAATTTTCAAACTCAAACACTTTGCGGAGGTGTGATAAGCTGAAAATAATTTAAATACAAATTTTTTCAATAGTTTTATTTTATAAAACTTTACAAGTTACTTTTTGTATATACTATATACCTCATTATCATTAGCTTTATATATAATCTTATCACTATCAGCATTACTATTCAATACTTCCATGATATAATCTATATCATCAGTACCCAAAACTCTCGCATTATTTGCCCCACGTTTCAAGATCCCCATACGTTCTAAATTATCCCCGAGTTTTTTATATGCTCCATTATTTAACCCTCGGAAGTTTCTTACTTTATCCACTGGTAACCCTCATTCGTTTAATAAAAATTCTACTAATTCATCTACTATAATACCATCTATCTTTTTACCATATTTCGGAGCTTGTTTTTGGTAATAATTCCAATCTATTTTTATTTCAGCATTCCAAAATTTATTATAGAGAATATAAAATATTTCAGGTGCATAAACAATAACGTAAAACCCACATAGTAGCTTTATAGGTGCGTTGTTTTCTCGTGCTATTATATCTTTTAGTATATTTCACCCTAGCACTCATAATAGTAAACAAAATAGAGCAATACACTGTCCAAGAAACGCCATTTTCTGGTTTTTCGTGGTTTTCCAAATCCACTCCTTGATACTATCAATAAAATTAGTTCCGTGCATAGTTTCCAAAGGTTACGGATAAAAAGTTTTTTGCTGGTTGTTTTCTTTTTACTGGTTCAGAAATTACTCGGTCGTTTGTAAATAGTTTTTTGCCAAATAATAAATAATGCTGGTCGTTCATAAGGTCGTGCGATACTTTCATCGCTTGATCCCGTTGTTTCAAAATTCAAGTTGCGACCCTTGTGTTTGTTTCAGCAATATAAGCCCATCGCAAAGCGTTGGCGTTTGCCCTTGCTGTTTTCTCTTGTAATTGTAGTTTTTCAAGCTGTTGACTTGGTGTGGTTTTTCGTAGGTTTTGCATAGGTAAGGGAAAAGAAAATAAATATAATATATTGTACCCCAAATACTAAAAAAAGCAAGTATTTGGTTTATTATCCGCTAACTATTTGTTAAAAACCGCATAAAAACTTATATATAATATCATTTGATTTTATAATAAATTTATCTATATTTAGCCTGCTACAATCATAAATATAACTCTTATAAGATAGAGTAGGGAAATCACATTGTGGTTGTAGCACCTTACTTTATCTTATAAGAGTTTTTATTATGGAGCGAAAATCGGTATCACTAGGTGATAAAAGATATAGGTTATTTGTTTCTAATACTTGAATGGTGAAAAGGATATGTATCTCTTGAAGCAAAATATGAACTGAAATGATATGTAAACAACATAATGCAAAATTGACTTGTGGATGAGGTTACTATAAGCAAATAATATTTTTACATAAAAAATATTTAGTTCATAGGCTCGTCGCCAATGCTTTCCTATGACTTGATCTTACTGATAAGTCAGTGGCTGTTTGTCATAAAGATGATAGTGTTGAAAACAATAAATTAGATAATCTTTTTTTGTGAACTTGGAAAAGCAACTCATTTGATAGGTTTAGATTCAAAATTTCAAAAAAAACTATATCAAAAATAAGAGATATGATAAATAGTTGATTTGATGATGATACTATATTTAATATTTTTTATGATAGTTAGCTCCACAAAAAAACCGCCTATGTAAGCGGTTTATTTTGTAAACTGTGAGCGGTTTATTTCTGAACTTTGCAAACTTCAATTACTTTCTTGTCATATTCTTTTTTTAATTGCTTCATCCCCGATTGCTTTTTAATTATTATTTTATGATCCAGTGGTTTTTTTATAAAGTTTGTAGGTGGTTTTCTCATTTATGAAATAAGGGCGACAAAAATAAAAACTATTCAAGTTATTTGTATTACCAACAAATTATTTTTTGCTTTTTTATGCAAATATTTCTTATCAGCTAAACAATAAATCAATAATAATGATAATCAGATCACTAATGATGGGACTTTAAATAATAGCATATTATGCAAGGTTAAAAGTGATAAATAAGGCTTGAAAAGTGCTATTGACTAGTCAATAGCACAGTAGTAATGAGTCCTAATATTGAATTTATCACATCGTTCCCCGACTTCTTTAAAAGTT
>JACCDG010309479.1_pt1 | contig 12881 bp, 16 predicted proteins | sample 7442471 | NCBI WGS metagenome assembly JACCDG01 (sample SAMN15323444, study PRJNA562643) | freshwater metagenome | isolation source: river surface water | place: USA:Blue River Watershed | collected 2017-08-17 | reverse complement strand
GGAATGAAGTCATGAAAATTGTACGCTCGCTCAAGACGATCAAAAGCCGCGATAAAAACAACCAGCTGGTCAAGCGCCGCGGCAAGGTCTATATCATCAATAAGAAAAAGCGCCGCATGAAAGCGCGCCAGGCCTAAACGGCTTCGGCGCAAAAAAAGCGCCTGCTATTAAGCGACTTCGGCAATCCTTAAAATATTGGTCGATCCCAAAGTGCCGAACGGCACGCCGGCCGTAATGACGATGCGGCACATGCTTTGCGCGAATCCGCTGCTTTTGCTGTGTTCCACCGCCACTTCCACCATATGATCGAAATCCACAACGCCGCTTGCTGCCACGGGATGCACGCCCCAGGCCAGCGCCAAGCGGCGCGCTACGGCCAGATTCGTGGTCAATCCGATAATCGGAACCGCGGGCCTTTGCCGCGCCGCGCGCAGAACGGTCGATCCAGACGTCGTGTAGCTTACGATGGCGCTGGCGCCGATATTGCTTGCGACTTGGGCGGCGGCGAAAGTCATGGCGTCGGATTCGTTATGTTCGGTCGCGGGATGTTCCGCGTCCATGATCTGGCGGTAAAGCGGATCGCGTTCCACCTTTTCGATGATCCTGTTCATGATGGAAACCGCCTCGAGCGGGTATTGTCCGCTGGCCGTTTCCGCCGACAGCATAACCGCGTCCGCCCCTTCGAACACCGCGTTGGCGACGTCGGACGCTTCGGCGCGCGTCGGGGTGGGCGATGTTATCATCGACTCCAGCATTTGCGTCGCGACGATCACCGGCTTGCCCAGTTTTCGCCCGGCGCGCAGGATGCGTTTTTGTAATCCCGGCACGTCTTCTGCCGGAAGCTCGACGCCCAAATCGCCGCGCGCCACCATGGCGGCGTCAGCAAGGCGCAATATCTGCTCTAAATCATCCAAGGCTTGGGGTTTTTCGATCTTGGCGATGACCGCGGCCTTGCCGCCGATCAGCTTTTTCGCCTCGGCGATGTCTTCGGCGCGCTGTACGAAAGACAGCGCGATGAAATCAATGCCCAAAGAAAGCGCGAACTCCATGTCCTTGCGGTCTTTGTCGGTAAGCGCGGAAATGGGCAGGAGCACGCCGGGCACATTCACGCCCTTGCGGTCGGATAGTTTGCCGCCCACAGTCACTTCGCATTCCGCGAAATCCTTGCCGAATTTCTTGACCCGAAGCCGTAGCTTGCCGTCGTCCAACAGCAAATCGGTATCCTTGACCAGCGCTTCGAAAATTTCGGGGTGGGGCAGGTTCGCGCGCGATTCGTCGCCGGGCGCGGGGTCGAGATCCAGGCGGAATTTCTGCCCGTTTTTCAAAATAACGGGGCCATTTGCGAATTTTCCGACGCGCAGTTTCGGGCCTTGCAGATCGGCCATGATCGCCAGCGGCTTTTTCAGTTTTTCTTCGACGCTGCGGATCGCCGCGTGCCGCGCCGCATGGTCTTGGTGGCTGCCATGGCTGAAATTCAGCCGCAATACGTCGACGCCAGCCTTGACCAGGGTTTCGATGGTCGCGGTATCGGAACTCGCTGGACCCAATGTTGCTACGATTTTGGCGTTTCTTTGGCGGCGCATGATCCCGGTATAGCAATATGGACGCCGCTTGTCCATAATCCGGCTTGCTATGGATTATAATTCCAAAAGACTGTGAATCGGAACATCCAGTTTTTGTTTGCCGTTAAGTTCGCGCAGCGCGATCAAAAAGCCCGCCGATTGCACATTGCCGCCGATTTTGCGGAGCAGGTGGATCGCGGCCTCCATCGTGCCGCCGGTCGCCAGGATATCGTCGACCACGACGATGCGCTGGCCGGGTTTGAAGGCCTTGTCCTGAATTTCCAAAGTCGCGTTGCCATATTCCAAATTATAGGAATAGCGCAAAGTATTGCCCGGCAATTTTCCCATCTTGCGCACCATGGCAAAGCCGATGCCCATGTGAAAAGCCAAAGGCGCCGCCAGCAAGAATCCGCGCGATTCGATGCCGACGATCATATCCGGTTTTTGCGGCGCGATTTTATCCGCCATAGCGGAGATGGCGGAACGCCAAGCGGCGCCATCGGCCAAAAGCGGAGAGATATCGTAAAATTGAACACCCGGTTTCGGGAAATCGGGGATGGTCGCGATGTGATTTCGGAAATTCATGTTTTTTAGGTGTGTGGGACAAAACGATACCACAAACGAAACTAGCGGCAATAAAAATCCGGCAATGCGCAGCGCGAAGGATGAATGTGAAGGAGGGGCTAGAACAGTCTGGTGAACACATCAAGCGCGCTAATATCATTGACTACTTGGGGCCGGGTCATTATCGAGCTCTCAGCCTCGCAAATGCGCGGACAATAGCCTTAAGCGGGCGAGGCCTGTTACGCCTTGTGGACGAGGCTGGATATAGCTCTCGGCTCGGGAATGGACCTTTGACCGAACAGGACGGCTGATCGGTTACTTTGTGCGCCGCGCTGTCGTGAATCTCGATCACATATTCCGGCTGCCCTAACGGCAACCTCAAAAGGGACGGCTCCGAAACAAAGTCAGTCGCCTGAAGCCCAAAGAGTGTAAACACATCTTTAAGCCTCAGCTCTCCATTGGCGGGGCATAAGCGAAACACGGCCATCTGCGGTACCTTTAAAGCCGATTCTATTTCGGCCCATTATTGTGGGTTACCAGTACCACGAATGAGTTTTTAGGTCAAATCCATATTGTTCAGAAGTTGTTGTTAGCGTCATTTCTGAACGGCGAACGGAGAGGCCTATGGCGCTCCCAAAGCGAATCGCCTTTCTGGCAATGGCGTGCTTGGGGCCGCGAGGCCGATCGGAACAACGCGGACGCTGCACCTGCGTCCCGGCACATACCGCGTCGAGTTGGTTACTCCGACAGGCTTGCGGGAGTACACGCGCGAGGTCGGCGATATCCGAAAGGGTGTTCAGCGCGAAAGGTGAGTGCCTCGGAGAATCCCGAGGTATCGGATCAGTTCTACCTTCTCGAAGTCTGTAATCGCTCGGTCGAGGACTTCTTCCAGTCCATCCAACTGGGGGGCCGCCTTGCGCTTGCCCGGCTTCCCGACCAGGTGGTCATAGCCTGCCAGCCGAAACACCTCGTTCTTGCCGATCCCGAAATAGTCCGCGATCCGAGCCAAGCGATCCGCAGAAGGCTCAGGAATCTCGGCCCGTTCAAGCCTGCCCAGGTATTGCCACTTCTCACCCGCGCCCTTCGCGGCCTCGCGGATGCTCTGCCCCTTCTTGCGTCGTGCCTCACGAAGGACTGCCCCAAGTTCCGTCATCTTCTTCGCTCGATCTTGATTCACTTTTTCCTCATCAGTTATCTCTTCCACACAATACTCACACCACGCCGGAACCAATACCGCCCCAACAGTATTTTACTTTTAAAGCACTTAGCGCGTGAGATGCGTGCCCCGCAAAATGCCGAGATGTCGGATCATTTCGGTTTTCTCAAAGTCGGTTAGCGCGCGGTTCAATATTTCTCGAATTTCATCGCTCAATCCTTCCGCCGCAACGGAAGTGGCCGGTGTTGCCAGGTGTTTGAAGCCTGCTAGCCGGAATAGCTCGTTACGGTTGATTCCGTAGTAGTCGGCGATCTTTGCGAGCCGATCGGCGGACGGCTCAGGCATTGTCCCTCGCTCCAGGCGGCCCAAGTAGTCCACGTGCTCGCGTGCCGCCTTCGCCGCCGCGCGAATCGTCTGACCACGCCTCTGCCTCTCTTGGCGTAGCAAGCGGCCTAGCTCGTCCAGATTGCGTTCGGTCTTTCGGTCTGCCATTCTTATCACCGCGAATAGATTTGCGCTCTAAGCACAGGATTCAGCATGTCGCGCGTAATCATGACAAGACCTGACGGCGTACCCCAGACGCACTCGATGTCCACCATGAAGCGACTCTCTATCGTTCGTGATCAAGAAATGCGGATGGGCGTATGTGCTCTATGGAATACTGGTGGGCTCCGACTTGGCAGATGTGTGCCACTGACTTCGGGCGCAATTTAAACGCTTCCAAGTCAGCCTCGGAATCAGACGCGAATGGTCCAACGACCTTCGCATCTTCTTCGAACACTATCACGTATTGGTCCCGGCGAACAGTGGGGTTCTGAGAGATCCACTTCTGCAGGGCGGTGTCCAGTCGAAGTTCCATTGCACGCTGTAGGTCGGTAGAATGACTCATTTGCTCACCTGGGTTATCTTGATCCGCGTCTCGGTCCAAATGCGGAGGTGGCATAGGCCGCAGGGGTCGCCAAGATCTTGCCACACTGGGTCCCAGAAGTCAAGTCTCCCTCGGAGTGCCACCCAAATAGGGGGTTTTTGAGCTAGGCCTGTCACAGCCGTTCTAATGGCAGGGGAACAGACTCTTGGTCCGCTCTGCCTTGCCCTGACCGGGCGGAAACGCGAACGTTTCAGCGAGCCGCGCGTTCTCAGTCTTGGGGCCTTCGAGACGCGGTGACCTGCCTCCATTTTCTGCACCAGTCCATATGGGAGTCGGTGCTCGAGGATTGGGTAACACGCGGGCCGGGCCGGAGGGAGGGGCGCAGCCCGGGCCGCATGCTCGGCCGGTGTCGGGGTGAACACCGCCGGGAGTGCGTACCGCACCACGTCCGAGATCGAAGGCGAGATCCTCAACCGCGATTCGGTGCAGTCGTCCATCCGGCGGCAACTGGGTTTGGCCTCCGACCATCGCAAGGTGAAGCCCGCAGAGCAGGGCATCGGCGAGACGATGGTGGACCTGTTCCGCAGCCATGCCGCGCCCCTGTCCCACGACATGCTGTTCGCCTGGCACCGCATGGTGACGGCGGGCCACCCCGAACTCCGCGACGTTGGGCGCTACCATACTCATGCCGAACCGATGCAGGTGGTCTCCGGCAAGGTCTGGGATCCCAAAGTCCACTTCGAGGCGCCGCCCTCGGCCCAGGTCCGGGCCGAGATGGACGGGTTTATCGACTGGTTCAACCGCACCGCGCCGGGCGGGGCAGAGCCCCTGCCCGCCCTGACCCGGGCGGGCATCGCCCACCTCTACTTCGTCTCCATCCACCCCTTTGAGGACGGCAATGGCCGGATTGGCCGGGCGGTCGCCGAGAAGGTGCTGGCCCAAAGTCTCGGGCAGCCGTCCCTGACGGCCATCGCCGCGACCATCCTCGCCCGCAAAGCCGACTACTACCGCGCCCTGGAGGCGGCGAACAAGGGAATTGAGGTCACCGACTGGCTGGGGTGGTTCGCGGGCATCGGAATCGAGGCCCAGCGGCGGACCATCGCCCAGGTCGAGTTCCTGATCGACAAGGCCAAGCTGCTGGATCGGGTCCGGGACAGGCTCAACCCGCGCCAGATGGCCGTACTGCTTCGGATGCTCCGCGAGGGGCCGGAGGGGTTCAAGGGCGGGCTCTCGGCCGGCAACTACGTCGCCATCGCCAAGACCTCCGCCGCCACCGCGACCCGCGACCTCAACGAGATGATGGAACTCGGTGTCCTGACCCGCACGGGCGAGCGGCGGGGGACGAGGTATCACTCGGGCATTCCGCTCAGGCGTGTGCCGGGCGTCACCGTGGGAGAGAACGGCGCCGTACTCGACCTGGACGACTAACGCCCGTCCAGCCCGCCGCTCCGGGCGGCACGCTCCGAACAGTCTCCGATTCTAGTACGCTGCATCGCCGCCCCGCGCTGACGCCAAGCGACCTTGCGGAGGGCGATCCCTAATGCCGTACAATCGGAACTGGCCGAGGACTTTGTGCGTGTGAAGTACTTCCGGTACTGGGAGAGCACACACAACCCGGGCGTCTACGACGGGCACCCGCACCTGATCCAGTACATCGTGGACTACGAGGGCACCCGGTCGTTCGACTGGCTCGATTCGACATTCGACGCCGACTACGTCGCGGCCTCTGAGAACTCCCTCAAGCCTTACGCCTCGGCGTACTTCGAGTACGACTCCAGCCGCCGGATCGAAGCGGCCTGGTTCAACGGCGAATGCGGCTGCTCGGGCGCGAGCAACGGACTGTATCGGTTGTCCTCAAGACCGAGCGCTCCACGTCACGGAGCATGGCCGCATCGCTGTACAAGGAACCTGGGCATGGCTACTGCGAGCGGCTAGCAGCGGACGCAGTGATGCGGACGCTCGCCAAGGTCCCTGACGGCAGCCGGGCGGTATTCGGCTCCGGTCAAGGCGCGACCCTACAGCAGCTCGAAGCACTCACAAAGGAGCTGACCACGCTGCGGCATGACATCCTGACTGAGAATGCCCGCTCATTTCGTCGCTTGGCAGAGGCCCGAGTCGAGCATCCCTTCGCGAGCGGTGCTTCCTGGTGACGCGGTGTGGTATCTGGTGCTCACTGGGGCGTCCCCACTGAAAACTGGCGTTTTGCGCGCCAAACGCGCGCCAAACGCGCGCCAAGTGCGCGCCAGCGTTGGCGGATCGGGGGCGGCGATGGCCGCTAAGTCATTGGAATCATTGGTCGGAGTGATAGGATTTGAACCTACGACCCCTACGTCCCGAACGTAGTGCTCTACCAGGCTGAGCCACACTCCGACATTGAATCAAACTATCAAAACTTCTACCAGCCTATGGCTCACCCTGGTTTTTTGTAAACCGGCCTTCGGCCTTTGGGCTGAGCCACGCTGCGGCAACACAGGCAATATTCAAACCGCCTTGATGCCGACAAAATCTTATAGTACCGAAAGCAAATATTGGCAATATTCTTGTGGGGCTGTATTTTAAAACATGCGAGCGGATTTTTTTAAAAAACTAATATTTGGCAGAGATTTAGGCTTTAAGCCCCTAGCCAAGGGGCTGGCCAAATCCGTTCTTCTGGCCGTAATCGGTTCGGCCATTGTTATGTATTTCTATCAAGATTCTTTGATTTTCCGCGCGCGCGGCATGCCGGATTTGGCTAAGGCCGATTTGCCCGGCGCGCAAGACATAAAAATTCCGACATCGGATGGCCTTGAACTTTTGGCCTGGTACAAGCCGCCAGAACAAAATCTCCCCGTTATTTTGTATCTTCACGGCAATGGCGGGAATATAGGCATGCGCGCGCCGATAGCGAAAAAATTTCTGGACGAGGATTTTGGCGTTTTATTGCTGGAATATCGCGGCTATGGCGGCAATGCCGGGAAGCCTTCCGCCGCGGGCTTGGTTTTGGATGCAAAGGCGGGTTACGATTTTCTTAGGAAGGAATCGGGGATGAACGCGCCGATAGTTGTTTACGGCGAATCGCTGGGTGCCGCAGTCGCCATTCAAATGCTGGACGAATTTCCTGATGCGCGCGTCGCATCGCTCGCGCTGTACGCGCCCTTTACAAAATTAAGCGATGTGGTGGCGTGGGTCTATCCGAATTTGCCCTTGCGGCATTTGTTGCGGCATGAATTCGATTCCATTGGACGCATCGCAAATATTCATGTGCCGCTTTTGGTGCTGCACGGCGAAGGCGACAATTTCGTGCCCGCCTATATGGGCAAAGAGATTTTTGCAAAAGCCAATGAGCCAAAATCGCTTTGGCTGCACCCCAGCGCCAATCACCACGCGCTTTGGCGCAACGGGGCGATTGAAAAAACGGTTGAGTTTTTTCTAAAGACGGCTGGCGGAAAAAGTGGCGACGGTTTCTAAAGCCGATTTCAATTCCGAATCCTCAAATCCTTGAAGCGCTTGTCGCGCCGATGCCGCCGCGTTTTGCGCCGCTTCTAAAGACCGGTTAAGACAGCCTTTGTTTTTCAAAATAGAAAATATCTTTTCAAAATCGCCCGGTTGCGGCACGCTGTCTTCAAAACATTTTTGAAACAGGGATTTTTCTTCGTCGTTCAATTGCGGCAGCGCCAGGATTACCGGCAGCGTCACTTTGCCGTCGCGGAAATCGTCTCCTGCCTGCTTGCCCGGCAGGCCGTAGTAATCCAGAACGTCATCGGCGATCTGAAAGGCAAGGCCCAACTGGAACCCATAATCATGCAACGCTTGCTGTTCGGTTTTAGGACGGTTTGCGATCACCGCGCCGATTTCGCACGCCGCCGCGAACAGCGCGGCGGTTTTCGCGCCGATGACTTCGCGGTATTGCGATTCCGTGGTTTTAAGGTTGTTGGCGGTTAAAAGCTGATGCACCTCGCCTTCGGCAATGGTTGCGGAGGCGTTAGACAAGATTCGCAAGACGTCGAGCGATCCGTCCTCGACCATCAATTGAAAAGAGCGGCTGAACAGAAAATCGCCGACCAGAACACTGGCCTTGTTGCCCCAGACGGCGTTGGCTGTATCTTGGCCGCGTCTTTTTTCGCTTTCATCGACGACGTCGTCATGCAGCAGGGTCGCGGTGTGAATAAATTCGACGCAGGCGGCGAGTTTTATCGCGCGCGGCCCTTCATAACCGCAAAGCTTGGCGCTGGCGAGCGTCAAAAGCGGGCGCAGCCTTTTGCCCCCTGCCGCGACAATATGCGCCGCCAGTTGCGGGATCAGCGCGACCGGGCTGTGCATGCGCGCGACAATTTCCTGGTTGACGGCAGCCATGTCCCGCGACAGCATGTCCTGCAGGTTTTGAACGGCGTTGGATTCCGGGGCGCGGGGCGATTGTTGCGCTGTACTTTTCATGCTGCAGGCTTTAGCATAGTTCTTTAACCTCATAAAGACCAATCATGAGCCACGTTTCCGCCAACCCTTTTTCCAATTTGATCCGCGCGCTTAGCCTTGACGAGATACTGGGAGGCAAGGTCAAGATCCAGCAGCCGAAAACCGGCTATCGCACCGCCATCGACCCGGTGCTGCTGGCTGCGGCCATAACCGTAAAAGACGGCCAGAAAATATTGGATGCGGGATGCGGGGTGGGGGCGGCCGCACTTTGTTTATTGGCGCGGGCGCGGCAGCATGGCGTAAAATTGCAGGTGACTGGGGTCGATAAAGAATCTTTATTTGTCTCTTTGGCACTGGAAAACGCAGCACTGAACGGTTTTGCCGGGCAAAGCGAATTTTTAACGGCGGATATCGCCGATAAGAATTGCATTGCGCCTGAAAGCTTCGATCAGATATTGACCAATCCGCCTTATTTGGCCAAAGGTTCCGCCGACGCTTCGCCCGACCCCTTGAAATCGGGGGCGACCGTCGAAAGCAGCGCGGATTTAAAACAATGGATCGACTTTTGTCATCATGTCCTGAAAAAAGGCGGCTATTTAACGATGATCCATCGCGCCGACCGCATGGCGGAAATCTTGGCGCTGTTGCGTTCGGATTTTGGAGGCGTTACGATCTTCCCGCTTTGGCCGAAAACCGGCATTAGCGCGAAAAGGGTGATCATTCAGGCCAGAAAGGACGTTTTTTCACCGGATTATCTGTCGCCAGGCCTGGTATTGCACGAAGCGGACGGGCAATATACCGAAGATGCCAAGGAGATTCTGACGGCGGCAAAAGATTTAATACTGCAAGGGGATAAATAAGATGCTTTGGCGTATAGCGATCATAGCGGCCGCGATTTACTTGCTTTGGCGGATTTTTGCCCCAAAAATCGCCGCATCCCAAAAGCCAAAAGCGGATGCGGGCGGCGCAGAACAGTTAATTTATTGCCCGGAATGCGATTCCTATGTTAGCAATAAGACCCCGTGCGGGCATAAAATTCCCCCGCGCGAATAGAAAAATTACATGACCAGCAAACGCCCCGAATGTTTTCAAGATATTATTTTGACCCTGCAAGATTATTGGGCGGCGCAAGGCTGCGTGATTTTGCAGCCCTATGACATGGAAATGGGTGCGGGCACGTTTCACCCCGCGACCGCTTTGCGCGCGCTTGGGCCGCAGCCTTGGTATGCCGCTTATGTACAACCTTCTCGCCGCCCGTCGGACGGGCGTTACGGCGAAAACCCAAACCGCTTGCAGCATTATTATCAATATCAAGTCATCATGAAGCCAAGCCCGGACAATATCCAAGATTTGTATTTGGGATCTTTGCGCGCATTGGGCTTCGATTTGTCGAAGCACGATATCAGATTCGTCGAAGACGATTGGGAAAGCCCGACGTTGGGGGCGAGCGGATTGGGCTGGGAAGTCTGGTGCGACGGGATGGAAGTCACCCAATTCACCTATTTCCAGCAAGTCGGCGGCATCGAATGCAACCCCGTTTCGGCCGAGCTGACCTATGGTCTGGAAAGATTGGCGATGTATGTGCTGGGCAAAGAAAACGTATATGACTTGCCTTTTAATAATCCATCCTCTGCGGTTCCGTTGAAATACGGCGATGTATTTTTACAGGCGGAGCGCGAATTTTCCGCGCATAATTTTATCCATGCCGACACCCAAATGCTGTTCCAGCATTTTATGGACGCGGAGAAAGAATGCGAAAGCCTGCTAAAGGCTGGGCTTGTCCTGCCCGCCTATGACCAATGCATCAAGGCGTCGCACCGTTTCAATCTGCTCGATGCGCGCGGCGTGATTTCGGTCGCCGAGCGCGCCGCCTATATCGGGCGGGTGCGCGAGCTTGCCAAAAAATGCTGCAAGGCATGGGACGATTCTGCAAAAGCCGCCTTCGCCGATGGCGCGGAAAATAAAAAGCGCAAGGTAGGGTAAGATGGCGGAATTTTTATTGGAATTATTGTCCGAAGAAATCCCGGCGCGGATGCAGGCCAAGGCAGCGGAAGAATTGCGCCAATCTTTTGAAAATGCGCTGATGGATGTCGATTACGACAAATCCAAAACCTGCGTATATGTTACGCCCCGGCGGCTGGTGCTGCTTGTGCCGGACTTGCCGCTTGCCACAGCCGCGCGGGAAGAAGAACGCAAGGGGCCGAAAATAGGCTCTCCAGATGCGGCTATTCAAGGATTTTTAAAATCGACCGGGCTTGCGAATATTGATCAGGCCGAAATCCGCAAGACGGATAAAGGCGACTTTTATTTCGCGGTAATAAAAAAGCCGGCGGAAGGTATGAAAGCCAAGTTGTCGCATGTCATAACGACGATGTTGATGCAATTCCGGTGGGAAAAATCCATGCGCTGGAAAGGCAGCTTTTCCTGGGTAAGGCCGCTGCGGGGAATTACGGCGGTTTTTGACGGAACGCCGTTTAGCGGTGTTATTCAAGTTGGCTGCGTGAACATACATGACGACCAAACAGAATTTAAATTTACTAGTACGACTGCAGGCCACAGATTCATGGGAAATCCCAAACCCATTCAGGTCCAGGATTTTGCCGATTATAAAAAGCAACTGCATGCCGCGAATGTTGTGTTGGACCGGGAAGAACGCAAAAAAATGATTTTGGCGGGATTAGAGGAAAAAGCCAAGTCTTTAGGATTGATGTTGCGCTCCGACGATGCGCTTTTAGAGGAAGTCGCTGGCCTGGTCGAATGGCCGGTGGTTTTGATCGGCACGATCGATGCGGAATTTTTAGGCGTACCGGATCGCATTTTAATCACCTCGATGCGGCAGCATCAGAAATATTTTTCGCTGTTGAATAAGGACGGCGGATTGAGCAACAAATTCGCGCTGGTCGCCAATATCTCGGCGAATGACGGCGGCAAAACGATTATCGCGGGTAACGAGCGCGTGTTGCGCGCGCGGCTGTCTGACGCGAAATTCTTTTGGGAACAGGATAAAAAAATCCCGCTCGAACAGCGTCTGCCGAAACTAAAGGACATCGTGTTTCACGCCAAATTGGGCAGTCTTGGCGCGCGCGTCGAAAGATTATGCCTTTTGGCCCAAGCTATCGCCGCAAAGACCGGCGCCGATCCACGCAAGGCCTTTGACGCGGCAAGCTTGTGCAAGGCGGATTTGGTCAGCGGCATGGTCGGCGAATTCCCGGAACTGCAAGGCTATATGGGCGGGCAATATGCGCTTGCCCAGGGCGAGGACAAGGACGTCGCCCACGCCATCGAGGATCATTACAAGCCTGCAGGCCAGGGCGATTCCGTGCCCAAGGAAAAATTATCCATCGTTTTGGCGCTTGCGGAAAAAATCGACACATTGACTGGGTTTTTCGCGGCCGATGAAAAACCGACCGGATCCAAAGACCCCTATGCCTTGCGCCGCGCCTGTCTTGGCGTTATCCGCATTGTTTTGGAAAACAATATCAATCTTGCGCTGGGCGATATATTGCGCGCCGCTTATCAGGCTTATGCCGCGCAGCTTTCGGAAATGGAACAAGACGAAGGCAAGACCGTCAAGGATCTTATGGATTTTTTCAAAGACCGCTTGCGGGTTTATCTGCGCGACCAGGGTTTGCGTCATGACGCCGTGACCGCCGCGCTTGCCGTCGCGCAAGAGGACGATATGATGCGGCTTTCTGCGCGCGCGCGAACATTGCAGGAATTTTTATCGCAAAAAGAAGGCGCGGATTTGTTGGCCGCCTATAACAGGGCTTCTAATATCGTCCGTATCGAGGCGGGAAAAGACAAAAAGGATTTCGGCAAGAACGTCGATACACGACTATTACAGCAAGAAGCCGAAATACAGCTTCACGCCGCGTTGGCCAAAATGCAAGAGGCTGTTTCGGCCGCAATGGAAAAGGGCGATTTCCCGGGCGCCATGCGGCAATTATCCGCATTGCGCCAGCCCTTAGACGCGTTTTTTGAAAACATCATGGTCAATACCGACGATGCCGAATTGCGCGCCAACCGCTTGATGTTGCTGAATCATCTGCGCGCCAATATGGATTTGATCGCCGATTTCACCAAGATCGAGGCGTAGTTACAGTTCGCGGACGATGGCACGCTCGATAAGTTCCGGCGGAATGCCGCAATTGTTAAGGCTTTGCGGCTCTACGCGCGACCAGTCGATGGCAAGAAGTTTTTCTTCTAAATTTATTTCGATTGCGCGATGCTTGAGGCGAAAAAACCTATTGCTTGTTGTTTCTTCCGGAACACGGGCTTTGGCCGCGCAAAAAACAAAGCCGCCAAACCCAGATGTGAATCCAGCGGCTACAAAGTTACG